>Ga0207641_10000720_pt1 | contig 35557 bp, 28 predicted proteins | sample KBSSwiS62_FD_184306 | JGI IMG/M metagenome (GOLD analysis project Ga0207641, IMG submission 184306) | Switchgrass rhizosphere microbial communities from Kellogg Biological Station, Michigan, USA - KBS Switchgrass S6-2 (SPAdes) (version 2) | ecosystem: Host-associated > Plants > Roots >... | reverse complement strand
GCCCAAGCGCAAGGGCTTCGGCACCACCATCGTCAACCGATCCGTACCCTATGACTTGGGCGGCACGGCCGGTATCGACTATGCGGTCGATGGTGTCCGCGCCGAATTCTGCATTCCGGCTCGCCATGTCTCCGATGCAAAGGGTATCGGTGTCGCGCACGCGCGCAGTTCGCGCGCGCATGTGTCCAGCCAGCATGCAGTCGATCCGGATCTGCTCGGGCGCAAGCGCGTCATGCTGGTAGAGGACAGCCTGATCATCGCGCTCGATGCCGAGGACATTCTCGACCGGTTCGGTGCTGATGTCGCCACGGCCTCAACCCCCGAGGCGGCCCACGATATCCTCGACAAGGGGCAGATCGATTTCGCGATCCTCGACATCAATCTTGGCGATCAGACGAGCTTCGGGATAGCCGACCGCCTCCACGAGATGGGCATCCCCTTCTTCTTTGCCTCGGGATATGGCGAGCAGGCAAGCCTGCCGATGCAGCACCGATCGACCAGCGTCGTGCAGAAGCCCTACACGACCCATAATATTGCCAATGCGATCGAAAGCCTGTTCGGTTGACCTAGGCAGTGCGCGGACAGCCGGTCGTGCGTTGTCCGTCGCTCAGTGGGTCGCGATGTTTGTCTTGCCCGTGCCGGGACTTCCTTCGATGAGAAAAGGCGGCCCTCAGCAAGGCCGCCGGCGAGTATGTCACCCAGGCCGCGTACGCCAGTCGAACTGACGGTCATTCGCTGCTCTCGCAGTGGTAAGATGTCGGCAGGTTAGGCATAGCCGATGCGGATGGCGACAGCGCTATGTATCTAAGAGCATGTAAGATAGAGATTTTTGGCCAGCCTCGCAGCAGCAATGACAAGCGCTGCATGGCCGCGTGCTCCCCGGTTGAAGCGGCGAGGGCGCCTAAACCAGGCAGTAGCAAGATCATGAAATGTTATATTGTAACTAACTAACACACCCGCTATTCGTGAAGGCATCGCGCTGACGATGATGATCGCATGCGGCGATATATCATCGTCTCAAAGGGTGGATTATGCGGCTATTCCAGCTTCTCTGCAGCGGCTCGATCATCGCTGCGCTGGGGGTTCCCGTCCGGGCCCAGGACGCCAGCGGCGGATATCATGGCGAACGGTCGAGCGAAATCATCGTCACGGCCCCGTTCCAACGCGACCGGCACGACGTTCTTTCGGGAGTGACAGTGCTGCAGGGCGAGGAACTGACCCAATCGCTTCGTCCTACAGTCGGGGAGACGATCGCAAGGACGCCGGGCGTATCCGCAACGTCCTTCGGGCCCAATGCCTCGAGGCCCGTGTTGCGCGGCCTCCAGGGCGAGCGGGTTCGTGTGCTGACCGACGGCATCGGTTCGATCGACGCATCGAACACCAGCGTCGACCATGCGGTCGTGGTCAATCCGTTGTTGGCAGAGCGCATCGAGATACTTCGCGGCCCGGAGGCACTTCTTTATGGATCCTCGGCGATCGGCGGGGTGGTCAATGTCATCGACAAGCGCATTCCGCGCAGCATCCCGGACGAGCCCATTCATGTCGATGCGATCACGACCTATGGATCTGCCGCCAACGAGCGATCGGGCGGGGGCGCTATTGCCATTCCGTTGGGCCAAAGATTCGTCATTCATGCCGATGGCAGCTATCTCAAAACCGATGATTTGCGCGTCGGCGGTCATGTGCTCACGGGCGCGGGCCGTGCCGAGGCTATGGCGAGCAGTCAGTTGCCGCCCGATCCCGAAGCCCCGATCGATTTCGCGGCGAATGCGGCGCTCAAGGGGAGGCTGCCGAACAGCGCCTCCAAAACATGGACGGCTGGCATCGGTGCAGCGCTCGTGACCGATACCGGTCATCTCGGTTTCGCCTACAGCCACTATGACAGCTTCTACGGCGTGCCAGTCCGCTACGCGACCCTGCCTGGGCAGGAGCAGGAGGCGCCGCGGATCGATCTAAACCAGAATCGGGTCGACTTCCGTGCCGAGGTGGAGACGGGAGGCGCGATCCTTAAAGTGATCAGATCACGCGCCGCTTATGCCTCCTACCGTCATTTCGAGGTCGAAGAGGACGGCTCGATCGCAACGGCCTTCTACAATAAGGGGATGGAAGGCCGCATCGAACTGGTCCAGGCCGATCATGGCCCGTGGAAGGGCGCCACCGGAGTCCAATATTATTCTCGTGATTTCAATGCGATCGGCGATGAGGCCTTTGTTCCGAAGAACGCGACGCAGCAGATCGGCATATTCACCCTGCAGCAACTGGATTATGGCGCGCTGAAAATCGAGGCGGGCGGACGCTATGAATATAGCTCGCTGGAGGCGAGGCCTGTCGAGCAGCCGCAATTCTTCGCCGGTCGCCGGACCTTCGATGCAGTGTCGGGTTCGATCGGCGCCAGCTACGGCCTGGGTGGTGGCTGGCGCCTCGGCGTCAATCTCTCGCATATCGTTCGCGCCCCCTCCGCGGAGGAGCTTTTCGCCAACGGGCCGCACGCCGGTACCGAGGCATTCGAGGTCGGCAGCCCGAACCTTTCAAAGGAGCGTTCTTACGGAATCGAAGCGGTGCTGCGCGGGCACGGGGCGGGCTACAGCTTCGAGACGTCGGTCTATCAGAGCTGGTTTTCGAACTATATTTATGATGACTTGACCGGTGCGATCGAGGACGGATTGCCCGTTTATCAGTTCTCCCAGTCGAAGGCGCGCTTTTACGGCGTCGAAGTCCAGGGCTCGCTCGATCTTGCCCGTGTCGGCGAGACAAAAATCGCCGCGGACGCTCTCGCCGATTATGTCCATGCCAGTATCGTCAATGCCGGCCCGGTGCCGAGAATTCCTCCGCTCCGCCTGCTCGCCGGACTGACTGCCAGCTCGCCGAGGGTCGATGGCCGCATCGAGGTCGAATGGACTGATCGTCAGGATCGCATCTCGGCCTTCGAGACGGAGACGCGCAGCTTCACGCTCGTCAACGCCGAAGTGAATGTGCGTCCCTGGGGCACGGACCGCCCGTTGAGCTTCGCTTTGTCCGCCAACAACATCTTCGACGTGAATGCGCGCCGCCACGCTTCCTTTCTCAAGGATTTCGCGCCGCTTGCCGGACGCGACTTCCGCATCACCGCGCGGGCAAGCTTTTAATCGGTCGAGCGGGACGAAGGTGCCATGGACTGCCGCAAAATCGCGTCTCGGATCCGAACGCTTCTATGAACCCAACCGTGCCCATGGGCCGGTAATGGCGACGGTCTTCGCAGGGCTGTAGAGGTTGACGAAGAGCGTCGAGCCATCGGGCGAGAAGCATGCACCGGCAAGCTCGGTCTGAGCGCGGAGGCGCGCAAATGCGTAGATCGCGCCCGACGGCGCCACGCCGCGCAGATGATTGTCCACTATATCGGTATATTGGTCTTCACAGATGATCAGGTGGCCGGTGGGCGCCACCGTCAGATTGTCGCCGAAATTGAACAGCATGGGGTCGGTCGATTCGACGAAAATCTGGACCATGCCGGGCGCGCCCCGCTCGCCGGGCCGGCCTTCGAAACGCGAAGGAGAATAGCGCATCACCTGCCCCAGTTTCGCCTTCCCGCCCGAGGTGCAGCAGAAGTAGAGCGATCCGTTGCCGAAATGCACGCCTTCGCCACGCGCGAAAAGCGTCGCACCGGCACGGTGGCCGCGCTGCCGCAAATCGTCGTCGGGAGCGTCGGTGCCGTCGAGGTCGATCCAGTGGACCGCCTTCCAGGCGCCCGGCGTCACGTCCGCGCCACGCCAATTGCGACTGTCGCCACTTTCAGGGCTGTCGCGGAAGCCCAATGCCTGAAGCTTTCCGCCCTTTGCGAGCTGACCCGGCGCATCAGGCAGGAAGCGATAGAAGAGGCCGTCATCGCGGTCCTCCGTCAGATAGACGATGCCGGTGGCTGGATCGACCGCAGCCGCCTCATGATTGAAGCGCCCCATCGCTCTCAGGGGCTCGGGGCTGACGAGGCCGCGCGCTTGCGCCGGCACCTCGAACACCCAGCCATGATCCCGACCGACCCCATTGCCGGCGCGTGTCACATCCTCCTCGCAGGTCAGCCAGCTGCCCCAAGGCGTGATACCGCCAGCGCAGTTGCGGATCGTCCCGGCAAGGCTCAGATGCTGGCGTTCGACCCTCCCGGTCACCAGATCGTACAGGATTGTCGTGGTTCCGCCGGGAAGCGCTGCGCGATCGGCAGCGCGGTCATAGGCAAGGGCAGGACCCGATCCGCCAGGATGGGCGCTCAGGGCGTGATGCCGGGGCTGCAACTCGTGATTCCGGACCAGCGCGACCCGTCGTCGATCGACACGAAAGCAGCCCATGCCATCGGCCCGATCCGGCACGACCAAGCCGTCATCCATGGGATCGCCGAAGCTGGAAAGGATTTGATAGGAGAAACCACGCGGCAGATCGAGCAAGTCCCGTTCATCGGGCACCAATGCGCCATAGCCCTCGACTGTCGGTTTTGCGCCAGCGGCCCGGTTGGCTAGCGCGCTAAAGGCCATGGCGGTCAGCGCGGAGAGGAGCGAGCGGCGGTGGAGCATGGTTGAGACCTTAGCAAAAGAACCGCCTGATTCTGCTAGGCCAAGAATGCCCGATCGAGGAATGCGGTCATTCGACGAAGGTCCTGGTATCGCAACCTCATCTTACACGACCGGGTTGATGCTCGGCGTCGAACGCGAGACGGTGGCAGCCCGCGGCTGGCTAGTCGATCGTTCGAGACGCCGACAGGGCGGGGTGATCGCCAAAGGGCGCCGAACGCCGCATTAAGATGAGAGCGAGAGAAGGGTAAGAGCCGAAGAAACCTCGAAATGAGTGCCCGCCCGGCGGCGTCCCTGTCGGGATTCCGGCGCGGCCTTTCGCCGTTCGTTGGAGACAGCCGTGATATAACTGCATCACTTGAAGATAATCATACGAACCGCAGACGTTCCATGGCAGCTGCTCCGGCCCTTTTCATCGGTATTTTTCATATAAGATATTGTTTTATCTAAATAAACTCTGCACGGAATTGCGGCGAGGTGTCGGCGGGGGGTGTTGACACGGCGAGAGGCGCGCCAATAAATCCCTCCAAAGCCGCAGAGAGCTCGACACGCTCCCGAAATAAACGATTTTAAAGTGGCTGGAGAGGGGAACAAGCAATGAAGATCAAGCATGTATTGGTGGCGACCGTCAGTTTCGCCGCGCTCGGTGGGTTCGTTGCGCCGGCGAGCGCTCAGGACGCAGCGCCGGCCCGAGCGTCGGAGGCAAGTTCCGAAGCGCAGATGGGCGAAATCATCGTGACCGCCCGTCGCCGAGCGGAAGATGTGAGCAAGATCCCGGTCGCGGTCACGGTCTTCTCGTCTGATACGCTGGTGAAGAAGCAGATTCTGTCCACGACGGACCTGACCAAGCTCACGCCGGGCCTGAACATCATCACCGGCGGTGGCAACGTCAATCCGTTGATCACCATTCGCGGCCAGTCGCGGACCCTGGCTGGCGCGAGCCCGCCCGGCGTGATCACCTATTTCAACGAAGTTCCGTTGCTGACTTTCGGCAGCCTCATCCCGACCTTCGACATGGACAACATCCAGGTCCTCAAGGGCCCCCAAGGCACGCTGTTCGGCCGCAACGCGGTCGGTGGTGCGGTGCTGACCTATGCCAAGAAGCCGACCTACAACTTTGAAGGCTATGGGGAAGGATCGTACGGAAACTTCCAGACGCTTCGCCTCGAAGGGGCGATCAATATCCCGATCATCAAGGACGTGCTCGCGGTCCGCATTGCCGGCCAGACCAGCGATACCAACGGCTATACCAAGACAATCGTCAACAGCGGACCCGTGCTGACCGGCAATTTGTTCACCGGCAACCTCGTCGCCCGGCCGGGCCAGGAGGTTGAGCATACGAGAGCGTTTGACGCCTATAAGAGCAAGGCTTTCCGCGCGTCGATGCTGTTCGAGCCGACCAGCAGCCTGCATAACGTGACGACGGTCGACTATTTCCGCAGCGAAGGCATGAACAACGAAGTGTTCGCGGGGACTTTCTTCCCCGGCGCTTCTCCTGATGCGTTCATCCCCGGGTTGCCGAAATCGGTCATCCCCCTTACGCCACTGGCCAATCTGCTGACGCCTCTGGTCTACTGCGGGACCTCTCCGAACTGCGACATCAACCTCGCCACTGCCGAGGCCAAGGCGAACGGTCCCCGCGTCCAGCGGACGGACATGCCGCCTGACCAGACGACCACCGTGTTCGGCGTGTCCAACGCCACCACCTTGGACATTGGTCCGGACACCACGATCAAGAATATCTTCGGCTACCGCACATCGGCGAACGATGGCCAGGTGGACATCGACGGCACCGCCCTACCGCTGGTCAACATCTCCAACCGCGTGCGCATGAAGCAGATCACCGAGGAACTGCAGCTTGCCGGGAAGACCGGCGATCTCAAATATGTGCTCGGTGGCTTTTACCTGCGGTCTTCCCCGAATGGGGTCGGTGGGTTCCAGAGCACCGCGTCGTTCATTTTCGCCGGTCTCGACGCTGAAACCAACACCCTCTATTATCTGGAGAGGAGCAAGGCGCTCTACGGTCAGGTCGATTATGACCTGTCGCGCATCCTGCTCCAGGGATTGGGAATTACCGCCGGCTTCCGCTACACCTGGGACGAGGCCACGGGTTGCGCCTACAGCGCGGACTATAGCGTGGTTAACGGCGGAACGCCTCCGGGCTCCGGAAATTATGGCTTCAATCCGTCTTACAAACAGTGCAAAAACAAGAGTTTCACCCCGGACCCGAGGGCATCACTCGCCATATTCGATGCAACGTTCACCCCGGTGCGTGCTGGCACAATTGCGGATAACTTCGCAACCAAGAGCTCGGCGCCAACCTGGACCGTCGCCCTCAACTGGCAAGCCACCCCGGACGTGCTGTTCTACGCGACCACGCGGCGCGGCTACAAGGCGGGCGGGTTCAACACGCCGAGGATCGCCAAATACCCCGATTTGCAGATCTTCAAGCCTGAGACGCTCACCGACGTTGAAATCGGAATCAAGAGCCGCTTCCGGCTCGGCAACATCCCCGGCATGTTCAATATCGACATTTACCAGGGCAAGGACAAGAATTACCAGTATTACCAGAATGTTACAGGTGTTCAGGGGCTGCCGCCGAACGGTCTTACCATCAACAAGGCGGACCTGACCTTCCGCGGCGTCGAAGCCGAACTGACCGTGAAGCCGGTTGCCGGCCTGACGCTTGGCGTGAATGGCTCCTACACCGACTTCAAGGTCGATGCCGTAACCTTCCCGGCCGGCTTCAACCAGGCGCTGATCGACTCGGGCATCAGTGCTGCGTTGAGGGCACAGTTCACCGAAGTGACGGTGGCCAACCAGCCGAAATACATTGTCAATGCAAACGCGGAATATATCGTCCCACAGCTCGTCGGTGGTGCGGATCTGCGTTTCAACGTCGATTTCCACTATCAATCGAATGCCGCCAGCGGTCAGTATATCGTTCCGGGGTGGAAAGCCCTCGATGCGCAGGTCGGGCTGGTCGGCCTGAATGACGGCAGGCTGACCGCGACGGCGTGGGTCAAGAACCTGACCGATAAGGTCTACGTGGCGGGTTCTGCCAGCTCTTCGGCGGGCACGGGCATCCAGTCCTACTCCTATGCGCCGCCGCGCACCTATGGTGTGACGCTGCGCTACAGCTTCAACTGATCGTCACGTCCAGCCCCGCAGATCTGCGGGGCTGGGCGCCGGACAACGAGCCTCTGATTTGCGGAAGGCTCGGCTTGCGGGGAAAACCCAAGGTTTTACTCCGATCCCTCGGAGCACGGCGATATTCGGCAATGCCGGATCTCCCGTGCTCTTTGTTTTCGTTTTCGTAGCTGCCAGCGGCGCCGATTGGCGGCGCGCCGCTCGGCCGGTGATGTGGCGACAATGGCGCACGCGCGAGACCGGCCGGTGCCACGCTCTCGGGATCGCGAACGGCCTGGCTCGTCAAGGCAGCGGCCGGCGGCAATCGGCAGGGCGGCGTTCGCGTGCCAGACGAAGATCTTCCGGGCCGGCGGCGCGAAAGGATGGACGAACCCGAGGGTTCGCGCGGTTTCGCCGCGAAGTGTGTCTGCGCGATGGCACGCTGCTCACCGTGGAGGAGAGTTCGGGCGCGGCTTTTGCGGAGGCGATCGGCGACGCGGGTCCCCGGCCGAGCGCGAGCCGGAGCGGCCCGTCACTGCGCAGGTCAGCGAAGGGCCAGGGCGACGATGAGCAGCCTGACCAGGAATCCATCCTCAATCCGGGCGACGTTGCGCGTCCGGGCACACCGGGCACTGGCGAGGCGATCTGCCCCGGCTGTTCGGGGCGGGGCAGAGTGAGGGATGGACCATGCGCGACGTGCGGCGGGACCGGCAAGGTCATTGCGGGGATCGGCGGGGCCTGAGGCGGCGACGTCGGGCCTTAATCGAGCTTCACAACGGAAAGGCCGCGCTTCTTTCGAAACGCGGCCTCGCTTTTTGCCCCTGTAGCAAAACGGGTTATGCGGCGACCGCGCCATCCTCCGGATCGCGCAGGACATAGCCGCGGCCCCAGACGGTCTCGATATAGTTATCGCCCCCGCAGGCAAGGCCGAGCTTCTTGCGCAGCTTGCAGATGAACACGTCGATGATCTTGAGCTCCGGTTCGTCCATGCCGCCATAAAGGTGGTTCAGGAACATCTCCTTGGTCAGCGTCGTGCCCTTGCGCAGCGAAAGCAGCTCGAGCATCGCATATTCCTTACCGGTCAGGTGCACGCGCGCACCGTCGACCTCGACCGTCTTCGCATCGAGATTCACCGCCAGCTTGCCGGTCCGGATGACCGACTGGCTATGGCCTTTCGAGCGGCGCACGATCGCATGGATACGGGCCACCAACTCTTCGCGGTGGAAGGGCTTGGTGACATAGTCGTCGGCGCCGAAGCCGAGCGCGCGGACCTTGGAGTCCATCTCGCCGATGCCCGAAAGGATCATGACTGGGGTCTGGACCTTGGAGGTGCGCAGCTTCTTCAATACGTCATAGCCGTGCATATCGGGCAAATTCAAATCGAGCGCGATCAGATCGTAATCATACAGCTTGCCCAGATCGAGGCCTTCTTCTCCAAGATCGGTGGTGTAGACGTTGAAGCCTTCGGCGTTCAGCATCAACTCGATGCTCTTGGCCGTGGTGGGGTCATCCTCGATCAGCAATATCCGCATGATATCTCTTTCCCGATCCGTTGCCGGTGATCGACACTGGTTGCACCCGTGCCGCTCACGACCTGTGATTAACTACGCTGTTAATGAAGGTAAATGGTTAACGGGCTCTTAAAAGCTATTCGTGATTTTTACGGAGGTAAAAAAATTATGGCCCGTCAATCGATTAAGGGCGACGTGGTGGAGGCCCGCTGCGGATGGCGAGGGCGCAGCATTTCCGGGCATTATGCGATAGGGGAAGGGTGAAGGCAGGCGGTCGCTGCGGGCCCGAGAGAGCGGCGGACCGGGAAAAATCCTTAATTGAACAGGCTTACCTGGGTGCCCGCGCCGCGGCGGCTTCGTCGATATCGTCGACCCATATCCGCTTGATCTTGATGCCCTGGGCTTCCAGCATCGCCCGCACCGATAGCGGGCCGGCGAGGTGCCCGGCGCCGACCGCGACAAAAACCGTCCCCGGTATCGCCAGGCGCGCCTTGAGCCATCGCGTCCAGGCCGCGTTCCGCTTTCGCAGCAATATCTCGCGAAGATGAGGAGTCAGATCCTTGTCCTCGTCGAACAGCTTGGCGATCGCGACCTGGTCGCCCTTGTCCCATGCGCTGAGCATCTTTGCATAGTCATCCTTCGCATTTCCGCGGCCGTCGATCATGGAGGTCAGCAGTTCGCGCTGATCGGTTTCGGAAAGATCGGCGAATAGTGCGAGTTGCGACGACCCCGTCTCAAGAGCCTCGATCTTGCGCGGGCTCGGCTTGGACGCGACCTTCGAGGCCGCGGGGCGGAAGGCGGGGAGGATATTTTCCTCGACCCCGCTGTCCCGCGCGATCCCCAGGTCCTTCATCATGGTGCCCATCAGCACGAAGGCGATCTGCCATGATGGCATGCGGTCGAGCGCCGCCCCGTTGATTTTCGCCTTGGCGATCAGCGCCTCATAAGCGGGGCGGCTCCTTGCAGGCAGTCTTTCAACGACCGGCGGCAATGTCGGGTCTGGCGGCGGAAACATGCTGGCGATCGTTTGCGGATCCTCGTCGATCAATGTTTCGACGACCAATGTGTCGGCCGCTTTCATCGCCTTGCGGGTGCGATCGTCTTGCCAGCTATAGCGGGCGGGCAGGGCATGGATCGTTCCGAACAGATAGATGGTCGTATCCTCGTCGCCGAACCGCCATAAGGCGGGAGCGGCGGCGACGGGAGCAACGGACCAGACGGCAAGCAGAGCGGCGAGGGCGCGGGCGAAGCGGAGCATGACGCCGCTCTATTGCAACTGCCCTTTCGATCCCAGCGCAATCCTTCGCAGTTGGCAGGTCCGTCGGCTCATCCTTGACCCTTCCTCCGGGCCGCGCCAAATGGCGGACGCATCTCGCCCATTCCGAAGGACCCGCCGTGGCGACCAAGCCGCTTTCGTTCCAGCGCCTGATACTGACCCTTCATGACTATTGGAGCGACCAGGGATGCGTGATCCTCCAGCCTTATGACATGGAGATGGGCGCGGGCACCTTCCACCCCGCCACCACGCTGCGGGCGCTCGGTCCCCAGGCCTGGAAGGCGGCATACGTCCAGCCGTCGCGCCGCCCGACCGATGGCCGCTATGGCGAAAACCCGAACCGGCTCGGCCATTATTATCAATATCAGGTGATCTTGAAGCCGAGCCCGGCCAATCTGCAGGAGCTGTATCTCGGTAGCCTCGAACGGATCGGCATCGACCCGCTCGCCCACGACATCCGCTTCGTCGAGGATGATTGGGAAAGCCCGACGCTCGGTGCCTGGGGGCTCGGCTGGGAGGTGTGGTGCGACGGCATGGAGGTGACGCAATTCACCTATTTCCAACAGGTCGGCGGCTTCGACTGCAAGCCGGTTGCGGGTGAACTGACCTACGGTCTCGAGCGCCTTGCGATGTACATCCAGGGTGTCGACCGGGTTTACGATCTCGCGTTCAATGACGAAGGCGTCTCCTATGGCGATGTCTTCCTGGAAAATGAGAGGCAGTTCAGCGCCTATAATTTCGAGGCGGCGAATACCGAGACGCTGTTCAAGCAGTTCACCCAGGCCGCCGAGGAATGCCGCGCTCTGCTCGATCGCGAAAAGCCGCTGCCGCTGCCCGCCTATGACCAGGCGATCAAGGCCAGCCACATCTTCAACACGTTGCAGGCCCGCGGCGTGATCTCGGTCGCCGAGCGACAGGCCTATATCGGCCGTGTCCGCGATCTCGCCAAGGGCGCTTGCGCCGCCTGGATGGCGCATAACGGGTGGGAAGCGTGATGACCGACTTCCTGCTCGAACTCCTCTCCGAGGAAATTCCCGCGCGAATGCAGGAGAAAGCTTCGGCCGATCTCGAACGGCTGTTCGCCGCCGAGATCGCTAGGGCCGGTCTCAAGGCCGATAGCCTGATCAGCTACGTCACGCCGCGCCGCCTCGCCTTGATCGCGCGCGGCCTGCCGTCGGAGACGGCGGCGGTGTCGGAGGAGACCAAGGGGCCGAAGGTCGGCGCGCCACCGCAGGCGCTGGAAGGCTTCCTGCGCAAGACCGGGCTGGCCGCCGATCAGCTCGTCGAGCGCGATGGCACGCTGTTCGCGGTCGTCGAGAGGCCGGGCCGCAAGACTGCCGACGTCCTTGCCGAGGCTATACCGGCGATCGTCCGCGCCTTCCCCTGGCCGAAGTCGATGCGCTGGGGCACGGCCTCGTCTTCTACGTCCTCGCTGCGCTGGGTGCGCCCGCTTCAGGGCATCGTGGCGCTGCTCGGCGACGATGTCGTCCCGTTCGAGATCGACGGGGTCGTTAGCGGCGCCGCGACCGTCGGCCACCGCTTCCACCATCCCGGCATAATCACGATCGGCAACGCCGACGATTATGCCGCCAAGCTGCGCGCCTGCCACGTCATCATCGACCCCGCCGAGCGCCGCGACATCATCCGCGCCTGCACTGCCGAGCTCGCGACGGAGGCCGGGCTGGCGGTCGTGCCGGACGAGGGGCTCGTGGCGGAAAATGCCGGCCTCACCGAATGGCCGGTGCCGCTGCTGGGCCGCTTCGATCCGGACTATCTCGACGTCCCGCGCGAGGTGATCCAGCTGACGCTGCGCACCAACCAGAAATATTTCGTGCTCAATGATACGGCCGGGAATCTCTCCCCCGCCTTTATCTGCACCGCGAACATCACCGCGAAGGACGGCGGGGCGGCAATCGTCGCGGGCAATGGCAAGGTACTCGCGGCGCGGCTGTCCGATGCGCGCTTTTTCTGGGAGCAGGATCTGAAGCTGCCGCTCGACGCCTATCTGTCCAAGCTCGACGACATGCTCTTCTACGAGGGAATGGGTACGCTGCGCGCCAAGGCGGAGCGGGTGAGCGCGCTCGCGGGATGGATCGCCGAGCAATATTTTCCCGAGCGCGATCCCGATACTGCCCGGCGCGCGGGCCTCCTCGCAAAGGCCGATCTGGCCACGGCGATGGTCGGCGAATTCCCCGAACTTCAAGGTATTATGGGCGGTTATTATGCCGACCGCGGCGGTGAGAAGCCGGGCACGGTCTCGGCGCTCAAGCAGCAATATGTCGGGGCAGTTCAGGGCTGCATTCCGGCGTGCGTCGCGCTTGCCGATCGGATCGACTCGCTCGCCGCTTTCTTCGGGCGCGGCATCAGGCCGACCGGCTCCAAGGATCCTTTCGCGTTGCGTCGCGCCGCGCTCCAGACGATCCTGACCATCCTCGAAAATGGCACGCGCATGAGTCTGACGGCCACTTTCGAACGCGCTAAAGCCGGGCTTGGCGACAGCGCGCTCGATTGTACCGAGCTGCTCGACTTCTTCGCCGATCGCCTCAAGGTCCAGCAGCGCGAGGCGGGCGTCCGCCACGACCTGATCGACGCGGTGTTCGCGCTCGGCGGCGAGGACGACCTCGTTCGCTTGCTTGCGCGGGTGAAGGCGCTGCAAGGCTTCGTCGAGACCGAGGACGGCGCCAATCTCCTCGCAGGCTACAAGCGTGCCGCCAACATCCTCAAGAAGGAGGCAACGTCTTCTCCCTCTCCCCAGCAGGGAGAGGGCTTTGGATATGCTCCCGAGCCCGCCGAAGCTGCGCTCGCCGATGTGCTCGCCTCGGCCGAGCCGCAAGTCGCCGCCGCCATCGCCGCCGAGGACTTCGCCGCCGCGATGACTGCACTCGCCTCGCTTCGCGCGCCGATCGATGCGTTCTTCGACGCGGTCACGGTAAACGACGTCGATCCCGTCAAGCGGGCCACCCGTCTCGCGCTGCTTGAAAAAATTCGTGTTGCGGCGCACAAAGTCGCCGACTTCTCGAAAATAGAAGGCTGAGTCGACTGCCGCGCCCCTTCCAAGGCGGCCGGTCGTGATGGGGAAAGTAACGGCTGTATGACTACGCAATATGTCTATCGCTTCGGCGGCGGCGTTTCCGATGGCGGCAAGGGCGACAAGAATCTGCTCGGCGGCAAGGGTGCCAATCTCGCCGAAATGGCCTCAATCGGGCTGCCGGTACCACCGGGTTTCACCATCTCGACCGAGATGTGCGTGCGCTATTATGATGAGGGCGAGAGCTTTCCCGAGAGCCTGAAGGCGGAAGTCGCGAATGGTATCGCCCATGTCGAGGCGATCACCGGCAAGAAATTCGGCGTCGCTGCTGACCCGCTGCTCGTCTCGGTGCGATCGGGTGCGCGCGCGTCGATGCCGGGGATGATGGACACCGTCCTCAATCTCGGCCTCAATGATGAGACCGTCGTCGGCCTCGCGGCGAAATCGGGCGATCCGCGCTTTGCCTGGGACAGCTATCGCCGTTTCATCCAGATGTATTCGGACGTCGTCCTCCAGCTCGATCACAGTGCCTTCGAGGAGGCGCTGGAAATCGCCAAGGAAGATAAGGGCATCTACCTCGACACCGACATGGAGGCCGACGACTGGAAAGCGCTTGTCGGTCGCTACAAGGAAATCGTCGTCGAGTTGCAGAATGGCACGCCTTTCCCGCACGATGTCCACGAGCAGCTGTGGGGTGCGATCGGCGCGGTGTTCGGTTCCTGGCAGTCGGAGCGTGCGAAGATCTACCGACGGCTGAACGACATCCCGTCGGAGTGGGGAACCGCAGTGAACGTCCAGGCGATGGTGTTCGGTAATATGGGGCAAACGTCGGCGACCGGCGTCGCCTTCACCCGCGACCCCGCGAAGGGCGACCGTGACTATTATGGTGAGTTCCTGATCAATGCGCAGGGCGAGGATGTCGTCGCGGGAATCCGCACGCCGCAATATCTGACTCGCAGGGCACGCGAGGCCGCTGGCGCCAAGCCCGCTTCGATGGAGGAGGCGCTGCCGGAGGTCTATGGCGAGCTCACCAAGGTTTTCGAACTGCTCGAAACCCATTATCGGGACATGCAGGATATCGAGTTCACCGTGCAGCAGGGTCAGCTATGGATGCTGCAGACCCGCGCCGGTAAACGCACGGCAAAGGCGGCGCTGAAGATCGCGGTCGACATGGCGAATGAAGGTCTGATCACCCAGGAAGAAGCGGTGCTCAGGGTCGATCCGGCCGCGCTCGATCAGCTGCTCCACCCGACGCTCGATCCCAAGGCTCCGCGCGACATCATCGCCAAGGGCTTGCCGGCCTCGCCGGGCGCCGCCTCGGGGCTTGTCGTGTTCGATGCCGAAACGGCGACAGAACGCGCCGAGTTGGGCGATGCTGTGATCCTCGTGCGGGTGGAGACATCGCCCGAGGATATCCACGGCATGCACGCGGCCAAGGGTATCCTGACCGCGCGTGGCGGCATGACCAGCCATGCAGCGGTAGTGGCGCGCGGAATGGGCCGGCCCTGCGTTTCGGGTGTCGGCAGTCTAGCCATCGACGCCAAGGCCAAGCTGTTCCGTGTCGCCGGTCGGGAGATACGCGAGGGCGAGGTCATCACGATCGACGGTTCGACCGGTGAGGTGATGGTTGGCGCGGTGGCGACGGTGCAGCCCGAGCTCGCGGGCGATTTCGGCACGCTGATGGAGTGGGCCGACAAAGGTCGCCGCCTCAAGGTGCGCGCCAATGCGGAGACGCCGCTCGACTGCAAGACGGCGCGCATATTTGGCGCGGAGGGAATAGGGCTTTGCCGCACCGAGCATATGTTTTTCGATGCCGCGCGGATCACCGCGGTCCGCCAGATGATCCTTGCCGAGGACGAGAAAGGCAGACGGGCTGCGCTCGACAAACTGCTGCCTGAGCAGCGCGCCGATTTTGCCGAGATTTTCGAGATCATGGCGGGGCTGCCGGTCACGATCCGGCTGCTCGATCCACCGCTTCATGAGTTCCTTCCGCACCAGGAGGAGGAGTTTGCCGAGGTGGCGGCGGCGACCGGGATCGGCGTGGAGGCGCTGAAACGCCGTGCAGCCGAGCTGCATGAGTTCAACCCGATGCTTGGCCATCGCGGCTGCCGGCTTGGCGTTACCTATCCCGAGATCTACGAGATCCAGGCTCGCGCGATCTTCGAGGCCGCGTGCGACGTGGCAGACCGGACCGGCATGGCGCCTATACCGGAGGTGATGGTGCCGCTGGTCGCGACCCGCCGGGAACTCGAGTTGATGAAGGCCGTGATTGACGGCGCGGCCAAATCGGTCTTCGCCGAGAAGGGCCGCACCCTCGACTATCTGGTCGGCACGATGATCGAGCTTCCACGCGCTGCGCTCAAGGCGGGAGAGATTGCGGAGGTCGGTGAATTCTTCTCCTTCGGCACGAATGATCTGACGCAGACCACGCTCGGCGTTTCCCGTGACGATGCCGGACGCTTCCTGACGACCTATGTCGACAAAGGAATTTATCCGAAGGACCCGTTTGTCAGCCTCGACGTCGAAGGCGTCGGAGAACTGATCGAGCTTGCCGCTGATCGCGGTCGCAAGACGCGCCCGGGGATCAAGCTCGGCATTTGTGGCGAGCATGGCGGCGATCCGACCTCGATCGGCTTTTGCGAAAGGATCGGGCTCGATTATGTTTCGGCCTCGCCCTATCGCATCCCGATCGCAAGATTGGCGGCGGCGCAGGCTGCGCTGAAGAGAGCGGGCTGAGTCTATCGCCGCACCATCGCGCCTGACCATGGGGGACGTTGGCCGGTCACGCCGGAACTGCGGGGCGCGGCGTCACCCGGACAGGCGTCTGCGATGATCGGGTACAAGCCGGTCCAGCCCGCCGCCCGCGTCGCGGCGCTCGATGCGCTTCGCGGGATGGCCCTGTGCGGCATTTTGCTGATCAACATCTGGGACATGGGCGGGCCGATCGCGATGGACCGGCCGATGGCTCCCCCTGCGATCGCCGATCCCGACTGGCAGATATGGAGCTTCGCGCACCTGTTCGTCACAGGCACGATGCGTGGTCTTTTTTCGATGCTGTTCGGAGTGGGGCTGATCCTTTTCGTTGGTAGCGAGGAGGGGGCAGAACGAAGCCGTCTTTTCTTCCGCCGGCTGCTGCTCCTCATGATCTTCGGCCTGATCGACATGACCCTGCTCTTGTGGCCCGGCGATATATTGCTGGTCTATGCCCTGGCCGGCCTCGTGGCGCTCACGCTGCGGCCGCTCCGATCGGAATTTTTGCTGCTGATCGCGGCGGTCCTTCTCGCCCTGCTGTCGTGGTGGGCGGCGCGCGAGGTGGCGACGATTTCGCCGGCAGATACGGTCTACACCGCCGCTGCACTCGCCCGCGAAGGCGCGGCCCGGCTCGGCAGCTACACCGAGACGCTCAACTATATGAGCCGCGTGAGCTGGATCTGGTCGACCAATGCGACCAGCTATCGCTGGATATGCGACGCCGCCGCCTTCATGCTCGTCGGTATCGCGCTTCATCGTGTCGGCCTTTTCGCCGCCGACGCCGATCCTCGGCTGGCGTGGCGGATGATGATCGGCGGATATGGGCTGGGTTTGCCGCTCCGGCTCCTTTCAACCCTCGAGATTTTCGGCAATGAAGGCGGCCCGACGCTGGTTTCCGCTCTCGTCGAGCAGCCCGGACGGCTTGCCATGACGCTCGGTCATGTCGGGCTTTTCCTGCTGATGTGGCGGCAGGCGCGGGTGCGGGCGATGCTCGCTCCGATCGGGGCGATGGGGCGAATGGCGCTGACGCTCTACCTGGCCCAGAGCCTGGTGGGAGCAATGGTCTTCTCCGGCTTCGGCCTCGGATTGTGGAATAGTCTCAGCTGGCCGCGGCTGTGGACGGTCGCATTGCTCATCCTGCTTGCCCAGGCCTTGTTCGCCACGGCGTGGTTCAGACGGTTTCGATATGGGCCGGTCGAATGGCTTTGGCGGCTTGGGACCTATGGAAAGCTTCCCTGAACCCCGGCCGCGCCGACGCGCTCAGGCAAAGAGTCTGGCATGGTCATCGAATTTGCCGCGCTTCAGCATGTCGGCCTGTTCCCGCCAGCGCTCGTCGGCAATCGTGCCGGGCGCAAGGCCCAGCCGGCCTTCGAGGCTCGCCTCATCGTTCGGCGACATCGCCATGATGTCGGCGTAGCGGTGTATTCCGAGCTCATTGAGCTTGATCTCGCCGCCTCGCCCCACTCCGTAGATCACGCTGAGGTCGTCACGCTTCCCGGCCGCCGCGGCCGCGATTGCGCCGGCGGTTTCGGGATTGACGCTTGACCGACCCTTCTCGAGTTGCGCGATCCGATCGTTGGCAGCGGCCGCGCGGGCGATATGCGCGTTGCGTTCGCGCTCCAGCTCGATGCGGCGGTCGCGCTCCTGTTCAAGCTCGGCCACGGCGGCCGACAGCCGCTCGACCTCGGCTTCGGCCGCTAGCCGAGCCGCACGCTCTCGCTCGAAGCCTTGTCGCCATTTGCGTCCGCCCGCGAGCGTGAAGAGGCCCAGGAACCATCCGAGAAGAAAGACCAGGAGGATGATGACCCACTGATTGGTAGTGAACTCGGGCATGAATATGCCTCCCTTCCGGGAGAAAAACCGTTACGCCGTCCCTACGTTCCAACGCGTAGGGGATATCGGTTAGGATGCGTCGGCGGCAACGCCAACTGGAGAAATGACGTATTCCGTCGCGGAATGTGCAGGTTAATGCATCACATTGTCGCTGATCGAGCAGGCCGCTGGGCCGAGAATAACGATGAAAAGCACCGGCAGGATGAACATGATCAGCGGCACGGTCATGATAGCCGGAAGTCGAGCCGCCTTTTCTTCTGCGCGCATCATCCGCTCATGCCGGAATTCGGCCGAAAGTACGCGTAGCGCGGCGGCCAGCGGAGTACCGTATTTCTCGGTCTGGATCATCGTCGTGACCACGCCCCGGATCGAGTCGAGGTTCACGCGCTGGGCAAGGTTCTCGAACGCGGCGCGGCGGTCCGTCAGGAAGCCGAGTTCGATGGCCGTCAGCGAGAATTCATCGCCCAGCTCCGGATAGGCCTTCGACAGTTCGCGCGCGACCCGGTTGAACGCCATGTCGACCGAAAGCCCCGCTTCGGCACAGATGACCAGCAAATCAAGCGCGTCGGGCAAGGCCTTGCGGATCGCGTTCTGACGCTTGGTGATCATGTTCTTCACGAAAATGTCGGGCGCCTTGTAGCTGGCCAGCAGCGAGCCCGCGACGATCATATATTTCTTGAACGCGCCGGCCTCGGGAAACCAGTTGAGCAGATAGACCCCGATCGCCGCCATGCCGCCGATCATGATCGGTCCCACGAGCCGGAAGAAGATGACCGTGATCGCCGCGTCCTTCGTGCGGATTCCCGCGCGCGCGAGGTTCAGCGAGGCTGTCTTGAGCTGGCTGTCCTGCAGCAGCTTCATCTTACCCAGGATCGCCTTCATCCTGTCGACCGATATGTGGACCCTGCTGTCCATCTTCTGGCGGCGGCGGGTCTTGGAGGCAGCGACGCCTGCCTTGAGCTGCTCGCGGCGGTCGTTCAACGCGCGCACACGCCGCGTCATCGGATCGCGCGCGAAGGATTTGAGCAGGCTGTGGCCGACGACGAGGATGACGATCGCCGTTGCCAGCGAGATGCCGATCGAAAGCAGCGTGCCGAGGAACTGAGGGGATGCAGCGTGGTTCATGGTCGCCTCAGATCTCGAAACTGATCATCTGTTTCATGATGTAGGCGCCGATCGACATCCAGATCAGCCCACCGCCGCCCGCTATCATCAGCCGCTGATCGAGGAAGAAGCCGCCCATATAGCTCGGGCTGATGAAATAGATCAGGCCGAAGACGATGAACGGCAGGGCGCCGATGATGTAGGCCGAGGCCTTGGACTCCGACGACATTGCCGAGATCTTGAGTTTCATCTGCATGCGCTTGCGCAACACCTCGGCCAGATTGGACAGCGTCTCGGCGAGGTTGCCTCCGGTCTCGCGCTGGATGGCCAGGGTGATGACAAAGAACTGGAACTCCGCCGTGCCGATCCGGTCGGCGGTTTCTTGGAGCGCGGCTTCGAGGGTGCGCCCGATCTTCATGCGGTCGGACACTGCCTGAAACTCGCTGCCGACCGGGCCGGCGATCTCCGAGGCGACCGCGCCCATCGTCTCCGCGATCGGCAGGCCGGCGCGCAGGCCGCGGACCAGCAGCTCTATCGCGTCGGGAAATCGCACTATGAACTGCGTTATACGGCGGGCGCCGAGATAGTTGAGCACGATGCGCGGCAAGGTCAGTCCCACCGCGACGCCGACGATCAGCGCCATCCACAGCTTCAGGCCGACGATCATCAGACCGAGGAACGGCACCGCCGCGGCGATCGCCGACCCGATGAAATATTGCTTCACCGTCCACTTTTTTCCGGCGGCCTCGATCTTGGTAAGGATCTCGTGGCTGTCGGGTATGAAGCGATTGACCAGGGTCTTCTCGGTTCGTGCGGTCCCGGTGCGGGCGGCAAGCAGCTTGCGCACTTGCTCGTTGGCGACCGGCTCGCCATTCAAATTGTGACGACCGCGCACCCGGGCAAGGCGTCGCGCCAATGCGCGCTGCGCCGGCGGCCGGGCCAAGACGAAGAAGAATATCGTCAGGACCGCTGCCATTCCCATCAGGAAGACGATGCTCAGCATGCCGAGGACTTCGCCTCCCGCGTCACTTCTTGGCGATCTTCGACTTGGGCGCAAAAAGCGCCTTCAACTCGTCCGTCAGGGTCGGCTTGGGCTTCGGGCCGTCAAAGGCCGGGTCGTCATGGACCAGCGCCAGCAGCTTTTCCGATATTTGCGCAAGGCCCTGGCCGATCTTCGACGACTTGCCCGCCTCCGCGACCGGCTTGCCGAGTTTGGCGGCGTTGACAGCCTGCTTGTGATCGTAGGGCAGCACGAAGTCGATTGCTCGTTCGATCGAACTTTCGAAATCCTTCCGGCTGATTTCGGTCAGGCTCGGATGAACGCGGTTCGCCACGACCAGCACGCCTGCCTGCGGTGCATTGTTCTTCAGCCAGGCGAGGATCCGGATGGTGTCGCGCGTCGCCGCCAGGGTGAGATCAACGACGAGCACGACCGACTGGACGTCGTGGAACAGGTGCGGGTGCTGCACCATCATGCTCCGTGGCACGTCCACCACCGTACATTCGAAGGCCGATTTCAGCTCCTCCTGAAGCTGGAAATAGGCGCCTCCGTCGGTGACGATCGGATTGTTGATCGGCGCCTCGGCGGAGAGCACTGAAAGCCTTTCATTCGCTTTGACCAGCGCGCGTTCGAGAAACAGCCCGTCGATCCGGGCCGGATTGTCGATCGCATCGGTCAGCCCCCGGCCGGGCTCGAGGTCGAGCGAAAGTGCACCGGTTCCGAAATGCACGTCGAGATCGAGCAGAGCCGCGGTGCGACCAGCATTTTCCGCCATAAGCCACGCAAGCGAAGATGCGACCATTGACGCGCCCACACCGCCACGCACGCCGATGACCGCCGTCATGAGGTGGATGCGCTCATCCGTGGCCACGCCGTGCCGTGGGCCCATCAGCATCATTTGTGCCTGGGCGAGCGCATCGCGCACCTGATCGGCAGTGAAGGGCTTGAGCAGATAGTCCTGGATGCCGCTGTTGAGCAGCTCGCGATACAGCCGCACATCATTGGTGTTGCCCGCGGCGATCACGATCGTGCCAGGCTCGCAGACTTCCGCCAGCGCGCCGACGTCGCGCAGCGGCTCGCTCGACTCGGCGAGGTCGATCATCAAAATTGTCGGGCTGGCTGCAACGGACAGCGATTGGATCGCGCCGCGCAACGCGGTCTTGGTGACCGATTCGACCGGCCATCCGAGCTCGAAGACCAAGGGCTTGAGCAGTTCGACGCTGGCATCGTCGCAGACATAGGCCGCGAAAGGATTGCGGGTCGCCTGCTTTCCGGGAGGGAAGGGTGCGTTCATCAATTGCCTCCCTTGGTCGATTCGATCTTGATGCCCTGCTTGCCGGTCGGCTCAGCGGTTCGCCATGCGCGGATCGCCTTGGACGCGGTGTCCGCGTCGCGGCCGCTGCCGCCCTCCTGGCCGCGAATGAGGTCGTCCGGGTTGGCGACCATCGCCGCCAGCATTGAGCTGGTTGCGCAGCCGAAGTTGGAAGACGCGCTGTTGGAGAAGTTCGGTTGGGACGGGCGGCCATAGTCGGGACAGCCGGGCACGCTCGCCGTCGAGCGGCTTACCACGATCCGCACCTGGCCCGGCGCGACGGCGCCCTCGGTGACCGGAGCGCCCTCGCTGACGAACAGGCCATAGGTCGAGACGATCGTCGCGATGTCGCGGGTGGATTCCGCGCGTTCCGGGCCGTCGATGCTGATGCGGTCGCCATAGCTAAGATCGACCATGTCGAACCACTGGCGGATGCGCGCCGCTTCGGCGCGATCGAGACCGTCGCCGCGGACGTCGAGAACGAAATCGCTCCGCTGCACTACCGGTTGATGCTCGGTTTCGAGCCCCCGATTGGCCGGGCCAGCGAATGCGGGCGCAACCAGCACTGACGTGGCGAGGGCCGTGGCGCCGGCGAGATGGAAGAGGAAGCTATTCGACATGATCCACCTCTTCTAATTCAGCGAGACCCCGGCGTCGGGCACCGGGCTGGGTTTGGAACGTGCGGGCGCCTGCCGCGCCAGGGCCGGGTCTCCGGACGGGATCGTCCGGGGCGCGGCGGGGGCCGGTATGGGTTGAGTGGCGCCGCTCTTGCCCGAGAAGGTCTGGCCTTCGAGGAGACGCTGCGCTTCGGTCGGTGCACGGAACCCGGTCGTCGGCAGCGCCACCTGCGTCTGCGAAACCGGCTTAACCAGATAGGGTGTGACGACGATCATCAATTCGGTCTCGGCGCGCTTGAAAGCGCTGGAGCGAAATAGCGCGCCAAGCACGGGCAGATCGCCGAGCACGGGGGCCTTGTCGATCGAGCTGTTCTGTCCATTCGACAGCAGGCCGCCGATCATGAATGTCTGACCCGAGCCAAGCTCCACCGTGGTCTCCGCGCGGCGGGTCGTGAAGCTCGGGACGGAAAAGCCGTTGAGCCTGACCGCGCCCGCTTCGCTGAGTTGCGAGACCTCGGGCCGGACGCGCATCGAGATCCGCCCGTCCGCGAGCACCGTGGGGGTGAAGGCAAGGCTGACACCATATTGCTTGAACTCGATCGTGACCGTGCCGAAACCTTCCGATTTGGGGATCGGAATTTCGCCGCCGGCCAGGAAGCTCGCGGTTTCACCCGAAAGCGCGGTCAGATTGGGCTGGGCCAGTGTCGATACCAGGCCATCCGCCTCTGCAAGGTCGATCGCGGCGGCGAGGTCCATGCCAAGGAATTTGCCGGCAAGGCCGAGCGACGTCCCGGCGCCGGCGCCGCGGCCGAGCTTGTTCAAATCATAAGCGGTGCCGGTCGGCTGGCTCGTGACGAATTGCCCGGTCGAGGTGTTGAACGGCAGGCTGACCGACCCGGCCGGCAGGCCATATAGCGACGATGCGTCGACCGTCGGAAAGGGCGGGATCACCGCATCCTTGATGTCGCCGAAGCCACGGCCCTGGGCGATGCCGAAGAGAAAACCGCCCGTCGTATCGCGGTTGAGCAGGTTGATGCCGATCGCCTTGGAGAATTCGCGGCTGACCTCGGCGATCTTCACCCGCAGGTTAACCTGAAGCGGCACCGCCGATTTGAGCCGGCTCACCACCTGGACGTCCTTGCCCACGAACTGTTCGACGAGCTTCTGTGCTTCTTCGATGTCGCTCGGCGCGGCGACGGTGCCTGTGAGCAGCACGATGCCGTTCATCGTCGTGGCCGTGATCTGCGCCTCGGGCATGGCGAGCTTCAGCATGGTGCCGACGCTATTGATGTTGGCGCCGACACGCACGGTCGAGGACCAGATCACCTTGCCGCTCTTGTCGGTGGCGTAGACGGCGGTTTCGCCTGGGCCCTTGCCGAAGACATAGAGTTGGCGCGGCGAACGAACCTGGACGTCGGCGATCTTGTCGTCCGCGACGAAGAGATCGCTCATCGCCGAGGGAAGCGAGATCATCTGTCCGCCGCCGATCGAAAGGGTGACCGTCTCGGTGGGCCTTGCGATCGCAGCGCCGCGGACGCCGGGCTCGGCGGTCTGGGCGGCCGCTGTAGCGATCGGCGCCCAGATCAGGGCAGCCGCGAGCGCGGAGGTTAGAGCCGATTTGGTAGGCACGGGCATGTTCATTTCGCTCCGACCGAGGTAACGGTGACGGCGTTGCCGCGCGCCACGTTGATGACGGGCCCCTTGGGCGTCGCGGGCGCGCCTGTCGTCGGGGAGGGGCCACCGACCTTGTCCGGCACATTGGCGCGCTGATAGCGCGATACGTCCGCTCCCGTGGTGGCCGTGGTGTTCGTGTCGCTGGGCTGCGACGCGACGTCGAGCAGCATTTGCCGCTCGGCGCGGGCATCGCCGCCAGCCGGCAGCTTGACCTCGCCGTTGGCAATACGCTCCTCGAGCTCGGCCTTATTGTCGGCGATCGAGCGAAGCGCGAGCGACAGCCGGCCGATATTCTGCGCAACCGCGATCTTCTCGGCAATCTTCGGCGTCGCCTCGAGGGTGACGTTCGATGTCTGGACGACGATCGTCTTGCCGTTGTCGTCTTCGGACTTGTCGGTGCGCTGGTCGGTCGCCAGTACCCGGATATTGCGGATGAAGGTCTCCACCGCGCGCAATGGCGGGCCATCGCCGCCGCCGGGCACATCCTGTGTGAGCATCAGGTCGACCCGGTCGCCCGGGAAGACGAAACCGGCGACACCCGACTGGGCGGAGACCGAGATGGTGACCGCGCGCATGCCGGGGCCAAGCGCCGCGGCAAGGAAGCCGCGATCACCCGGCTTGACGAGCGCGCCCTGGGTGGCCGGCGCGCCCGCGGTGATCGCATAGCGCACGACCGAGCCGTTGAGCGATGCAATGTCGCTCTCGCCCTTCACATAATAAGCCTTGTTGACCAGTTCGGCCGGCCAGCGTTGATAGCGGAAGCTTTCCGGACCGATGATCGAGCCGACCGGCAGCGGCCGGATCGCGACGGCGATCTCAGGGCCGGTTGGCTTGGGCGCGACCGGGGTCGGCGCTGCCTCGGCCTCACTCTCTCCGCCCATCATATTGCGGATGACGACCGTCGAAATGCCCGCCATGACGAGCGCCAAGATCAGCAGCAGGAGTTTTCTCGCGTCCATCGTCCAAGTCGCCTTCCGCTCGGAAATTTAGAGTCCGTCGTTGCCGCTATGCAGCCGGGATGGTTAACAAGCCGTTCGCAATGACCCAGAGGCCGCCGATCGCTATGGCGACGCCATAGGGGATTTCCGGCCGCTCCGCGTTAGGGCGCCAGCGATGCCGGACCATCAGGAACACCGTGATCACCCCTCCGGCCAGGGCCATCACCGTCAACATCACGAACAGCGCCTTCAGCGGCAGCCACAGGGCCACGGCAGCGATCATCTTTACATCGCCGCCGCCCATCATCTTCAGCATGAACAGCAACGCGAAAAGCGCGAAGAGCGCGACGGCGACGCCGATGCGGAGCGCGATATCGGGCCAGATCGGCTCACCGCATGCCCACCAGAAGCCGATCGCCATCAGGGCGATGGCGGCGTTGAGTTCGTTAGCGATGGTTCGCGTTTTGATGTCGGTCCATGCGCCCATCAGAAGCATCACCGCCAGCAGAACCGCGAAAATGTCAGGTAAGGCTATCGTCATGGTTAAGAGGCTAGACGAAGGGGCTTACCAAAACCTAAACGGCGGCCATGAACGCCGCTTTTCTCCGGGCCGACATCGTCATCATAGGCGCCGGGATCGCGGGGGCGAGTCTTGCCGCCGAGATTGGCGATGCGGCAAACGTCGTGCTGCTGGAGGGCGAGGCGCAGCCCGGCTATCACAGCACTGGCCGCTCGGCCGCCTTCTGGTCGGAAACTTACGGCGGTCCCGCGATCCAGCCGCTGACGACCGCATCGCACGCCTATCTCCGGAAACATGGTTTTCTGAGGCCGATCGGCGCCATTCATCTGGCGGGACCCGGTGGCCGAGCCGCGATCGACGGGCTCGAGCGTGAATATGGCGAGGCGGTACGGCTCGAACGAGTGAGCCCCGACACCCTCGGGGCGCTGATTCCTGGCCTGAGGGCGCATCAGGAGGGCGGGCTGGTCGAGCCGACGGTCTGCTCGATCGACGTGGCCGGCCTCCATGCCCATTACCTCCGTCGCGCGCGGCGGGCGGGTGCCACTCTTCTCGCTGATGCGCAGGCAAGCGCGATTACGCGCGAAGGCGAAGCCTGGCGGGTGCGTAGCCGCGCAGGCGACGTGCTGGCGAAAATCGTCGTCGATGCGGCGGGCGCCTGGGCCGGTGAAGTGGCCGCGCTGGCCGGGGCACGCCCGATTTCGATCACGCCTTATCGCCGGACCATCGTCCAGATCGAGGTCGATCCGGCGCCACCTGCCGATCTTCCCTTCATAATCGACGCGGAGCAACGTTTCTATTTCAAGCGCGAGGCGAACGGGCGTCTGTGGCTTTCACCGCATGACGAGACCCCGTCGCCCGCGTGCGACGTCGTACCCGAGGAGATCGATATCGCCACTGCGATCGACCGGCTCGAGGCGGTCGTTCGCTGGCGCGTGCTGAGGGTGGAACGGGCCTGGGCGGGGCTGCGCAGCTTCGCCCCGGACCGTTTGCCGGTCTACGGCTTCGATGACAGGGCGGCAGGATTTTTCTGGTTCGCGGGGCAAGGCGGCTTCGGCATCCAGACTGCGCCCGCCGCGGCGATGATCGCCGCATCCCAGCTACTGGGCCAGCCGCTGCCGACGCCGGTCGCCCATATCGATCCGCGCTGCTATGCGCCGGGGCGGTTCCGCCAGGATCGCGCCGGTCTCAAAAGCTGATGAACTGATCCGTACCGAGCGATCCGAACAGGCCGAGCGGACCGTTGGCTTCGATACGGGGGTCGATTCCTTCCAAGGTCAAACCCGCCAGCGCCAGCCCACTCTGGCAGACGCTGATCCGCACGCCGAGTGCGTCCGCTTCCTCGAAGATCTGGTCGAGCGTCGGCAGCCCGGCCCGGCGACGGGCCTCGTCATTGGTCGCGGTCAACGGTCCGGCCAGCAGGGCGACGGCCGTTTCGTGGAGATGGACGCGCGCCGAGGCGCCGCCCGCTGCTGCTGCTGCCGCGAAGGTGAACGCCGCGTGCAGGCGCTCAGCGTCGGCGGTAACGACCATGATCGTCAGGCCGCGCATCTGCAGCCTGGATCCTTGGCAACCCTGATCGAGCGAAAGCGCAGCGCCAGCGCGTCGACCAGCAGTAGCCGGCCGGTGACATCGTCGCCGAAGCCGGTCAGCACCCGGATCGTCTCCATCGCTCCCAAGCTGCCCATCACGCCGGTGAGTGCTCCCAATATGCCCTGATCGGCACAGTTGACGTCCGCCCGACCAGGATGGTCGCCGACCAGGCAGCGGTAGCAAGGCCCATCGGCCTCCCAACCACGCCAGACGCCGAGCTGCCCGTCGAACTGGCCGACGGCTGCCGAGATCAGCGGAACGCGCGTCGCCACGGACGCATCGGCCACGGCGAGCCGCGTGGCGAAATTGTCCGATCCGTCGAGAACCGCGTCCGCGCCTTCGAGCAGCCGGGCCGCATTGTCGGCGTCGATTCGAGCCGCCACCGGTTCGATCGATACATCAGGATTGAGAGCCGCGATCCGTTCCGCCGAAACCTCGACCTTGGGTCGGCCCTCGTCGGCCGTCCCGAACAGAATTTGCCGCTGGAGGTTGGAGAGGTCGACGACATCGTCGTCCACGATCCGAAGACGCCCCACACCCGCGGCGGCAAGATACTGAATTGCCGGCGCGCCGATCCCGCCAGCGCCGATCAGCACCACGGTCGAGCCCAGCAGCGCCTTCTGTCCCGCGCCCCCAATTTCCTTGAGGACGATGTGCCGAGCGTAGCGGTCGAGCTGCTGGTCGGTGAGCGGCATGCGCGCCTCCCTAGATCGTCATTGCGGGGAAGCCGGCGCCCGATGCCCCGGAGGGCGCGCCCGCGGTTTCCGATCGAGCTTACCCGCGCTTCCGGGCTGATCGGGACGGCGCGTCAAAGCCCGGTCGAGCCGAAGCCGCCGACCCCGCGTGCGGTCTCGTCCAACTCGCCTACCTCCGCGAAGGTCGCGCGTTGAACGGCAGAGGGAACGAGTTGTGCGATCCGCTCGCCGCGCTTGATCTCGAAAGGATCTGTGCCGAGGTTGGCAAGGATAATCTTCACTTCGCCACGATAATCGGCGTCGATCGTACCGGGGGTATTGAGGCAGGTGACGCCGTGCTTGAGCGCAAGGCCCGAGCGGGGCCGGACCTGCACTTCATAGCCTTCTGGAATGGCGATCGCGAAGCCGGTCGCGACGGCGTGACGCGCGCCAGGCGCGAGGATCAAGCTCTCGGCGGCAACCACGTCGAGCCCCGCCGCATGCGCGGTCGCGTAGGCGGGAAGGGGAAGGCCGGCGCCATGTTCCAGCCGCTTCAGGTGAATCGATATTTCAGGCGAACTCATCGGCAATCCTTGCTGCGAGGCGGCGCGCGACATCGTCCTTGGTGAGCCTGTCCCAACTCTCGACCCCGGTGCCAGTCACGAGGTGAATCCGATTGCTGTCGCCACCCATGACATCCCCCGAGACGTCATTCGCGACGATCCAGTCGGCCTGCTTGCGGTCGCGCTTGGCAATGGCATGGGGGATGACATTTTCGGTTTCGGCGGCGAACCCGATCAGCAACCGGGGCCGTCGCGAGCCGGCGGCGAGCCCGGCCAGAATGTCGGGATTCTCCGCCAGAGCCAGCGTCGGGGGCAGCCCCGATCCATCCTTCTTGATCTTCTGTCCGCAGGCGTCCTCGGCACGCCAGTCGGCGACCGCCGCGACCATTACCGCCACATCGGCAGGCAGCGCGGCGTCTACCGCAGCCGCCATCTCCCGTGCGCTCTCGACGTCGATGCGGTGCACCCCTGGTGGTGTAGGCAGAGCGACAGGCCCCGAGACGAGGGTGACCCGTGCCCCGAGTTCAGCGAGAGCGCCCGCGATCGCATATCCCTGCTTGCCCGACGATCGATTGGCGATGTACCGGACGGGATCGATCGGTTCATGCGTAGGGCCCGCTGTCACCAATATGTGGCGGCCGGCAAGCCCGCCACCCTCGACGCCGGGCGCAGACGCCGGGCGCGGGCGATCCATCAGCTTCTCGATCTCGCCCCAGATGAAGGGCGGCTCGGGCAGGCGGCCCGGTCCAAATTCGCCGCAGGCCATCGCACCTTCGTCCGGATCGAGCACGGTGACGCCATCGGCGCGCAGGCGTGCGACATTGCGCTGGGTGGCGGGGTGTAACCACATCCGAACGTTCATCGCGGGCACCGCCACAACCGGCTTGTCGGTAGCGAGCAGCAGCGTCGTCGCGAGGTCGTCCGCGATGCCCGCCGCCATCTTTGCGATCAGATCCGCGGTGGCGGGGCACACGACGACGAGATCCGCCTCCCGGCTGAGCTGGATATGCCCCATTTCGGTCTCGTTCTTGAGATCCCACAAGCTGCTATGGACCTCCTGCTCGCTAAGCGCCGCGAGTGCCATCGGCGTCACGAAATGCGAGCCGCCCTCGGTGAGGACACAGCGCGTGCTGCCGCCCGCCTTTCGGATCAGTCGCACCAGTTCGCACGCCTTATAGGCTGCGATGCCGCCGCCGACGATGAGAAGGATGCGAGGTGCGATCATGCCGCTAGTGTAAGAGCAGCATCGCCGTCGCGCCAGCCACGGCCGCTCCGATTGCGACCGCGGCGTAGCGCCAGCCGCTGCCGATGCGGATCACCTGGACTTCGCGCAGCGGCGGGGGCGGGGGGGCGCCACCTGGGGCGGGGAAGCGATCTTCGATCCGGCGGACGAGATCGGGCAGGCGTGTAAGCGTGCGCACGTCATCGACGATGCGATCGGCAAGCCAGGCCTCGGGTCCCAACTCCGAACGGATCCATTCCTGGACGAACGGTCCTGCGGTCTCCCACATGTTGAGATCGGGATCGAGCGACGACGCTACGCCCTCGACCATCACCATCGTCTTCTGGAGCAGCAGCAGATGGGGCTGGGTCGGCATGTCGAAGTCGCGCGTGATCGCGAACAGCCCGTCCAGCATCTGGCCGATCGAGATGTCCTTGGCCGCCAAGCCGCGGATCGGCTCGCCGACCGCGCGTAGCGCCGTCGTGAACTCGCCGATATTATGATGAGGGGGGACATAGCCGGCCTCGAAATGAATCTCCGCCACCCGCCTGTAATTGCCGGTGATCAATCCGTGCAGGATCTCGGCGAGCCAAATCCGCGCTCGCCGATCGATCCTTCCCATGATGCCGAAGTCGATAGCGGCGATGTGGCCGCCGGGCAGGGCGAAAAGATTGCCCTGATGCAGATCGGCATGGAAGAAGCCATCGGCGATCGCCTGGCGCAAAAAGGCCTGGACGAGCAGGGTCGCCAGCGTCCGGGGATCGTGGCCGGCGGCCGTGATCGCCGGCAGGTCCGCAAGCTTTACGCCCTCGATCCATTCCATCGTCATCACCCGGCGTGACGTGCGTTGCCAGTCGATGTGGGGGATTATGAAGCCGGGTACGGCCGCCATATTTTCTGCCAATTCGGACGCCGAGGCGGCCTCGCGGCGGAGATCGAGTTCGCGGGCCGTCCACTGCCGGAAGGTCGCGATCACCAGGCGCGGCCGCAGGCGAGCGACCTCGCCGCCCATAAGCTCGGCATGCGCGGCGGCCCACTCATAGGTTTCGAGCGCGCGGGAAAATTCGTCCTCGATACCGGGTCGCAGCACTTTGACCGCTACGGTGCGGCCGTCACTCGTCACCGCGCGGTGGACCTGCGCGATCGATGCCGCGCCGACGGGCGTCTCCTCGATCGAGGCGAACAGCTCTTCGACCGGTCGGCCAAGGCTCTGTTCGATCGAGGCGCGGATGGTTGCAAAGGGGGCGGGGGGCAGAGCATCCTGCAGGCGAAAGAGATCGGCGGCAGCCTGTTGGCCGACCAGATCGGGCCTGGTTGCCAGCGCTTGGCCCAGCTTGATCGCCGCGGGCCCCAGCGCCTCAAAAGCATCGGCATAGGCCGGCTGTTTCGGAATGCGCGCACCTAGCCGGGCGAGGCGGACCAGCCGGCGAACCTGCGGTGGGGTCAACGCGTCACGCTCGATCCCGCGCAGCGCTCCGTGCCGTGCGAGCGTCCGGCCCCAGCGGAGCAGCCGCACGATGTGGGTGAAGCTGCTTGTCAAATCTTCCAGCCACTATGAATGGCGACGAGACCTCCGAGAACCGGCTCCACCTTGGTCTGGACGAAACCGGCCGCGGCGATTTCTGCGCGAAACGCCTCCATGGGTGGAAAGCGGCGGATCGACTCGATCAGATAACGGTAGCTCTCCTCATCGCCGGCCAGCAGCTTGCCGAGCTTGGGCACCAGTCGATGCGAATAGGCGTCATAAACATCCTTGAAGCCCGGCCAGACGGTGGTCGAGAATTCGAGGCAGAAAAAGCGCCCGCCCCGCCGGAGAACGCGATGCGCCTCCGCCAATGCCTCGGCGCGATGAGTGACGTTCCGGATTCCGAACGCGATCGTGTAGCCGTCGAAGACGGCATCGGCGAAGGTCAGCGCTTCCGCATTTTGTTCGGACCAGGTGAGAGTCTCGATCCCTTTCTTTGCGGCGCGCTCTTTGCCGACCTCCAACATCGCGGGATTGATGTCGGATACCGTGACCCGCGCTCCGCGCCGGGCGAGGCGGAAGGCGATGTCGCCGGTGCCGCCGGCCATGTCGAGAATCGATTCTCCGTCACGCGGCTTCACCCGCCGGACGAAACTGTCCTTCCACAGCCGGTGCATGCCGCCCGACATGGCATCGTTCATCAGGTCGTAGCGGCGCGCGACGTTGCGGAAGACCTCGCCGACCCTGGCGGTCTTCTCTTCAGGGCTGATATCGGCATAGCCGAAGGAGACGGTTTCGCTCATGAGGGCGCTCTAGCTCCAGCTTGCCGCTGCCGCAAACCCATCCTAAGCGAAAACCATGCCCGAACTGCCCGAAGTCGAAACCACCGTGCGCGGCCTCCGCCCGGCGCTCGAGGGGCATCGCCTCGTCCGGGCGGAGGCGCGCCGGGCCGACCTGCGGCGGCCCATCCCAGCCGATCTGCGTCAGCGCCTCACCGGCGCGCGCGTGACCGGGCTTGCCCGGCGGGCCAAATATGGGCTGATCGAAACCGATCGCGACGATGTGTTGATCTTCCATTTGGGCATGTCGGGCCGCTGGCGGATCGATCCCGGAGAGATCGGCAAGCACGACCATCTCGTCCTGGAGACCGACGAGGGTCGGACACTGGCGCTGTGCGATCCGCGCCGCTTCGGCTCGCTCGATCTCGTCCGCAAGGAAGAGCTTCCGACGTTCGCGGCGTTTCAGACATTGGGCCCGGAGCCGCTTGGCCCGGAACTGAGCGGCGCCTATCTCGCTCGGGTTCTCGACGGACGGACTGCTCCGGTCAAGGCGATGCTGCTCGATCAACGGATTATCGCGGGGCTCGGCAACATCTATGTTTGCGAGGCTCTGCATATGAGCGGCATAGCTCCGTCGACGCCCGCCGGCCGGATTGCTCGCGCGCGGCTCGATCGACTGGCGGTGGCGATTCGCACGGTGCTCGAGGCTGCGATCGCAGCGGGCGGATCCAGCCTGCGCGATTATGTTCGTCCGGACGGCGAGCTCGGCTATTTCGCCAAGCAGTGGCGGGTCTATGGCCGCGAAGGTGAATCCTGTCATTGTGGTGCCACGGTCGTCCGGACGGTCGACGGCGGCCGCTCGACTTTCTCCTGTCCGAAATGTCAGAATTAGCCGCGGAATATGGGCCTGTTCGAGGTTGACCCATTCCCTTTCGCCATGTATTGGGCCGGCCTTCGCGGCGTGGGAGCTGTCTCTCGCGCCGTTCCCGTCATTATAGCTAGGGTTTGAACGAGCATGGCGAACACGCCGCAAGCAAAGAAGCGCATCCGTCGCAACAATCGTCGCGCCGACGTCAACGGCGCTCGCGTCAGCCGGATCCGCACCTTTGTGAAGAAGGTCGAGGCCGCTCTTGCCTCGGGCGACAAGAGCGCCGCGACCGCCGCGCTTGCTGCTGCGCAACCGGAGCTTTTCCGTGGCGTGTCCAAGGGCGTAATCCATAAGAATACCGCGGCGCGCAAATTCTCGCGCTTGACGAAGCGGCTCACGGCGCTCGGCTGAGCTGATCCAGACCCGATAGGCGAAAGCCCGCCGGCAGCGATGTCGGCGGGCTTTTGTCATCTGTCCGTCACTGAGACGTAACTGTCGGATTTAGCGTGATTCGTTCCGCAGCTCTCCGGTAAGATATTGAATTCTTACAGGAAAATTTTTTATTGGGGGCACGGCCCCGGCTTTCTGTGTGTCAAGCGCATATTGCAGCTCCATGACGAATTGATTGTCTTGAAACCCGCTACGTCTTCTCGATAGATGTGCATCATGGTCAGCGCGCGATTCTATCGTGGCCGGCCTCAGGGTGCTTTTGTGAAGCAGAATCCGGCACGGGCGTGTCCGGACAGGGGGAGGGCTTTGCCCTCGACATCGTGAAAATTTTGCGGGGCGGACGGCTGTCGCCCGGGAAGGAAGCTGCGTGTCTGAAGGCATCGGGCTGAATATGAACGGGCTTCCGGGCATGACCGGCGACGCCGATCCGGCGCTGGCGAAGGCTTGGGAAACGATCCGTTCGAGCCTGCGCCGCAGCATCGGCGGGCGGACCTTTGATGGCTGGCTCAAACCCCTGACGCTTGGTGAATGCGATCTCGTCGCCGGGCGGCTCAATCTCGTCGCGCCGAGCGAATTCATGGCCAACTGGGTGAGCACCCATTTTGTCGAGCACCTGACACATGGCTGGCGAGCGCTGCTGCCGCAGGTCAAGGACGTCACCATCGTCCCTGCCGGCAGCACCGAGCGGGTCGCGCTCTTTTCGGCATCCGCAGCGGAGGCGGCGAGCGCCGCCGAAGCCGAGCAGGCGGAAAGCCTGCTTGCCGCGCGGTGCGGAACGCCGCTGGAGGCACGGTACACCTTCGAGAGCTTCGTCGTGGGCAAGGCCAATGAGGTCGCCTACAATGCGGCGCGGACGCTCGCCGAGGGCGGACGGCTCGCCTTCAACCCGCTCTTCCTTCATGGCGGCACCGGGTTGGGCAAGACGCACCTGATGCATGCGATCGGCCACGACTATCTCGCCCGTCATCCCCAGGCCAAGGTCGTCTACATGTCGGCCGAGAAGTTCATGTTCGAGTTCGTCTCGGCGATGCGCGCCAAGGACACGTTCAGCTTCAAGCAACGGTTGCGCGCGGCCGATGTGCTGATGATCGATGACGTTCAGTTCATTGCCGGCAAGGAATCCACCCAGGAGGAATTCTTCCACACGATGAACGAGCTTATCTCGGCCGGCCGCCGGCTCGTGATCAGCGCCGACCGCAGCCCGCAGGATCTTGACGGAATCGAGAGCCGTATCCTTTCGCGCCTGTCCTGGGGGCTGGTCGCCGACATCAATCCAGCCGATTTCGAACTGCGCCTCAACATCCTGACCCGCAAGCTCGAGGCGATGCCGGACACGCAGGTGCCGCAGGATGTGGTGATGTTCCTCGCGCGCCGGATCAGCGCCAATGTCCGCGAACTGGAGGGTGCGCTCAACCGCGTCGTCGCCTATGCCGCCCTGTCGGGCAAGCCGGTGGACATCGACTTCACACAGGCGACGCTCGCCGACATCCTTCGCGCGAACCAGCGCCGGGTCACGATCGACGAGATCCAGCGCAAGGTTTCGGACCATTACCGCATCCGGCAGGCCGAGATGTCAAGCGCCCGGCGTGCGCGCGAGGTGGCGCGTCCGCGGCAGGTGGCGATGTACCTGGCGAAGCAGCTGACCCCGCGGTCGCTGCCGGAGATCGGCCGCCGTTTCGGCGGGCGCGACCACACCACGGTGATCCACGCGGTCAAACAGATCGAGAAGCTGCGCCAGACCGATGCCGAACTCGATGCCGACGTTCGCCTGCTGATCCGCCAGCTGGAGGGCTGAGGAAAGGGGGAGAAGGGGGTTACCCGCCGGAACAATCCGCCTTACATGACGCCCATGTCGGCTACGCTCTACAACGCCCGGATACTCCGCCTCGCCAGCAGCATTCCGCACCATGCCCGCCTCGCCGATCCGCAGGCGAGCGTGTCGCGACGATCGCCGATCTGCGGCAGCCGGGTCGTGGTCGACGTCGTTCTGGACGAGGCCGGGCGCGTCGCCGCGATCGGCCAGGAGGTCAGGGCCTGTGCGCTGGGCCAGGCATCGGCGGCGCTGATGGCCGAGCACGCCATCGGCCGGACGCCCGCCGAACTGGCGGCGGCGCGTGACGCGCTGACCGCCTTTCTTGCCGGCGAACGCGATGATCCGGGCGACTGGCCCGGCCTCGATCTTTTCGATCCCGCGAGGCCGCACCCGGCCCGTCACCCGTCGATACGACTGGCGTTCGAGGCGGTCGCCGAAGCCGCGGAACAGGCGCATCGTCAGGCGCCCGGCGCGGCGACGCCGCCGCGATGAACGATTCGCATACGGCAAGCCTGTTGCTGCGCGACGGAGTATTGTTGCTCGGTGCGGCGATCGTCTTCGTCCTGCTGTTCCGGCGGCTTGGGCTGGGCGCGACGCTCGGCTATCTCGTCGCCGGCGCGCTGATCGGACCGCAGGGGCTCGGCCTGATCGGCGGCGCCGAATCGAAGCTCGACATCGCCGAACTGGGCATCGTGCTGCTGCTGTTCCTCGTCGGGCTTGAGCTGAATCCGAACCGGCTCTGGCGGCTCAGGCGCGACATTTTCGGTCTGGGCACGATCCAGGTCGTCACCTGCGGGGTCGCAATCAGCGCGGTGATCTATGCGACCACCGGCTTCAGCACCGCCGCGGCGCTGGCGCTCGGCCTGCCGCTCGCCCTGTCCTCGACCGCGCAGGTACTGCCGATG
>Ga0207641_10000719_pt1 | contig 35568 bp, 57 predicted proteins | sample KBSSwiS62_FD_184306 | JGI IMG/M metagenome (GOLD analysis project Ga0207641, IMG submission 184306) | Switchgrass rhizosphere microbial communities from Kellogg Biological Station, Michigan, USA - KBS Switchgrass S6-2 (SPAdes) (version 2) | ecosystem: Host-associated > Plants > Roots >... | reverse complement strand
GGTGGTGTTTTAATGTATTGATAACTTTTCCAGCAACTCCGGGTAGCGAACCTAAAACACCACCTGCAATGGCTCCAGCAACGGGATGTTCAGGATTAACAGATCCACCTAATGCAGCGCCTGATAAAGGTCTATCAATCATTCTTAATGCATTTTGAACTTTAGGCATATTGCCTAATAAACCACGCACACCACCTAATAAAGTGCCTGATGCTAATGGACCGCCAGCAGCATAAGTCTTAATCATTTCATCCATTTGTTTAGGATCATTTAGCATTGCTCTCATATCAAGACGAGGCATTTGACCTAAAAATGTTGGTACTTTTTCGACAGGTTTACTTGGCTCATGACTTGAAAGCGCTTTACTAATATCTTGATCGGTAAAATCATCAGGAAATTCGTGTATTTCGCCTTCATAGGATATTTGTTTAGACATTATGATAACCTCACTGGATTACCTTGTTTATCTTTACCCCATCTGACAATTCCGCCAGATTCTTTACCAGCATTGCCACTAGTTGCACTCGATGCGCCTATACCCACTTTTCGACGAGCTTCTAACCCTTTTTTTAATGCTTCATCTAAATAACGAGAAGCTTCTTTACGAGCTTCATATGTCATTCTTGGCATAACAGGATTCATCATCTGACCGGATAATTTCATCAATTCTTCTGTAGAAGTAACGCCAGGCTGACCATTAGCTAATCTAATTCTATTTTGAGCAATTTCATATTGAAGAGCTTGAGATGCCATTAAGCGCCCTAGTTTTTTCTGATCTTTTATATCATTTGATGCAACATCAAATACTTGGCTTGGAGACATACCAAAATAAGTTGTTCCATAAGGTTCTAAACCTTTCTGAGCATAATTATTTAAAACATCGATTTCAGCTTCAGCCGATGCAGCTTTCATCAATGGAACTGCAGCACCCGCATACGTGCCCGCTTTTGACAGACGATCATAGGAGGCACGAGACGCCGGGGATAGTGGATTCAATGGAGTGCCATCTGAAAGTCGATCACGACCTTCTCTTAATGCATTAGCCGCTTCATAAACTTTTGAGGGATCATTTTGTAATTGAGGATTATCCCGAGCAACAAAATTTTGAAACATAAATTCTTCTTTACCACCTGTACCCATGCCAATACCACCCATACCACGATAGTTTGACAAAGCATTTCTTGCATCAATTTCTGATTTTAATGTTTGTGGTAAAAATTCATTTTTAATACGCAATTCAGCCGCTTCTAATGGCGTCATCGTATTATATTTATTAGTTAAAGCATTACGCCCTGCGATTTCAGAACGTGTTACCTCAGGATAAAATTGATTTTGCATTTGGGAAAATGCATTCGCCAATCGTAATTTATCAGGCAAATATTCATTAGTAATATTTTGGCCTTTAGTTAATGCATTACGTTGATTAATTTCTGATTCAATATTAGGCGCATAAAAACGGTTCTCTAACTGCCGTCTTTTAAGCATATTAATCTCATTCATTGCGTCAACAATGCCGCCTGCAGCGCCTGGTGGGTTGGGTAATGGTAGTGCCATAAATTATCCTTAATCTATCCGAACAATCCGCCCCAAATAGAACTTCTATCTTTATTTTCCTGTGTCTTTTTACCATAGGCAGCTTCTGCCATATTGCGACCCATATCACCAAATAAATTAGTTAATGTATTGGCTGCATTTTGTCCGCCTGTAATTTCACTGCCTAATCCTTGGCCGTATTGAGTATTAATACCTAATACATGATTTAACCATTGATTTTGATCTTGCGAGGAAATGTCATGCATTCCTTGTTGTTCAAATTGAGCTAGAGGAGTTGATCCTGTCAAACCTGATGCAGAACCAGCATTACCAAAACGTCTTGCTGATTGATCTTGTTGGTATTTAACCCATGGTGATTCTTGATAACCGCCCATTAATTTATTAATGAAAGCTGAAGGATCTTTTTGACCCTTTAACCATTCTTGAAATTGAGGTATTGCACCTGTGCCCATATTTAAAAATGGATTTTGAACATCTTGACCGCGTTGTGCCCATTTCTCATATTGCTTCATGGCATCTTTATAAGGCGCACCAGAATTGCCAAATAGTCCGCCAAGAATACTTGCAATGCCACCACCGCCACCCAAAAGACCCATGCCACCGCCTTGGCCCATGCCACCGCCTTGGCCCATGCCGCCGCCTTGGCCCATGCCGCCGCCTTGGCCCATGCCGCCCATTCCACCTTGTTGGCCTTGACCACCACCACCGCCGCCCATCATCTGAGCCAGCATCATCATTGTCATTGGATCCATGTCATCTCATCCTTAGATTTATGGAACTGTTGTTACCGTTCTCCATGCGCCTACACCCGCTTTGACTTGCCAAATTTGAATCTCAGCACTGCGTGGCGGGCCAACAGTTGCATCAGTATTATAAATCATTTGCCCTTCAACAGGCGATTGTATTTCGCTCCTTTGAGCGGTTGTTACCTGTGGAATTAAGATTCCATAAGGTTGTAAATATCCATTTAAAACATCTATCAATGAACTGACTTGTGATATCCATTCATCACTCATTTTAAGTGATCCACGTCTCACAAGATCATCGTAATAATTTAATTGATCAATACTATTTGCCATGATTACTCCGGCAACACTTCATAAAACCAGGCAGCACCTAAAATAATAAAAGGCACTTCACTGAAAAATTCAATCTTTGGTACAAATCCTTGACCTCGAGGCACAACTCCTAATTTCCGCCATAATGTTCTATGTTTTCTTTCACCTAATGCTCCCATGGTTGCCGCTTGGCGATAACCAAATGTCACACCACCATCTTTCGAATAAGATAAAAACACAGGCGGTTGCGATAAATCATAAACCGGAGTAATCGTGCTGGTTTCCAAAATAATATCGAGATCATTTTCTGTATCGATATTAATTCCATTTTCCGTTAATAAATTTAAAATATTAGTGAGATTTGAAACAACAGGTTGACCTTGGATAATATCCACCATGAATCTATCGATACGAGTACGATTGTAAGTTGATGGAACATAGCTTCGACCTATTCTGATTCTTGGGATAGCTTCACCATCATTCGTAACAAATGTTTGATCCACTTGATATAAAATTGGCTGATCAAAACTTCCGTAGTAGTTGTTTCCGAAAAAATATCCATGTGTTTGTGCTGGATGCCTGTCTCCATCCAATGTTTGCTCTTCATGCCACAACTTTCCCTCTTCTGTTTGTGGATTACTTAATGTGACATCATAAACAAATGTATGATTTGCTGCGGTAAAATTAAGACGATAAAATATAATTCCATTTTCTTTGATAAATATTCCGCGAGCATCACTAATTTGTCCGGCTTGAGCATATTGTGCTAATTGAAAATCTAGTGCGCGATTACTAATTGGTATTGATTCAGTACCAATAACTTGCATCACAGCACCCAATCCATCTCTATCTTGAGACAAGAAAATCATCATATCAAAACCAGTGACTATGGATGCGCGAGAAGGTGTGCCATATTCCATTAACAAACCATTATTACGTCTGAAAGGAAGATTGGTTCCTATTCCTGCATTTTCCCAGACTTCAGTATAGTTGGTTGAGAAGAAAAATATTCTTCGATGTAATGTCCTACACGCAACAATGTCGCCAGGATGAGAATTGATAGCACCTAATTGTAATTGACCAGGCGCAAAGGCTTGCGTAAGAGAAGCAATAATCCCACCATTTGTAATAGTATTAGGCGGAGTACCTGCAGCAGTAATATCAATAAAAATATTTGAAAGTGCATTTGTAAAAGATGTTGCAACGCGAATGTGTGTATCATCTACATAGATAGCATAATACGTCGTAGCGGCAACTAAAGGAGGTGGAATAACACCACCCACTGTTATTTGAAACTGCATACCTGTTCGCATAACAGTACTGACAATCAATGTATCAGCAAATGGCCCAGGGCCTGGATCTGCCGTAAAAGTATTTGCTACTAATCCCCAGCTATAAACATTATTTAATGCTGATAACTGAAAAGTATTGGTTGGAATCTGACTGAGTTGAGCTCCAGCATTAGCTACTACTAAAAATCCATCTAAGAAACATACATCAATTGGCGCAACTGGAAATGCAGGATCGACCAACGCTAAATTAGGGGTAAATTGATTAGTTCCTGTGTCCCACACATAACCACGGATACCATCAACAAATAATATTTGCTCACCGTTAGGATTATTATTTGCATCTACACCAACATAACCAGAAGTTGTTGCAATAGGTGATGAATTTAGTTTTGTTAATGTATCAAATTGATCACGACGCCAAATGTCAGATCCAATCACAAAATATTCATATTCATTTAAAACAAATTCAGCTCTAAATCCGCCTGTACTACCAGTAAATACCAAATCAGTATTTAAAATACCTGATGTGCTAATCAGTGACTTAGGTTTCTTTCCCTTCAGATCAATATATTCAAACATATTGATCGTTCTTTCCGCATCAATGTTAGGGAATCTTTGATTGTTGTAACTGCCTACTAATTCAAAATTTTCGATAGGCATATTAGTAGCTCAATATATTTGGCCAATAGAATGGCTCTGGAGCCGTCATTGTCACAGATGGACGAATAGTAAGATCTGTTTCATTACAATTTTTAAATGTTTCATAATAATCGTTATATTCTGCTTCATTCGCTGCAGGCCAGTTACCAGAAGGATAGTAAGCTAAGAATTTACGAGCCAATGCATATTTTAAAAATCCATAATAATTTGGTGGAAGTTCTCCAATTGATTGTTGATTACTTAAAAAGTTAAGCATGCATTTTACTTGTATCTTACAAGCATAGGGTTGATCAGGAACGGGATAAACTGTAATGAAAGATTCTTGCGGCTGTTTATCCAAGAAAATAAAACCAGGGCGCGCCAATAAATTGGTTTGACGAACGACATTCCAGTAAGTCGCTTTATTGATAATTCTCATTGGATAAACAAGCGATGCATTCACAGGATTAGTTGGAAAGTTGTAAGCTGTTAAAATGTTTTGACCCGATCCGCTTGTTAAAATATCAATCCCAATACCCAATAAAGCATTCGCACTGGTTGATGCTAATTTTAAAGTTGTGCCGCTTACTTGTATGCTGTAATAAGTAGTTCCTGCCACAAATGGTGATGGCACAGTGCCGGTTGTTGAAATCGTCACAGGCGTATTCGTTGGATATGAAGTAGTTGAAGATAATGTCAATAAATTGGTAACAGTATCCGCAGTAAAAGGAGTAGAGATCGGAAGTGCGCCCGCAGGATTTCCATTTGCCGGAACAAAATAATTGGCAAACGACAAATCTACAATACGATCAGCGGTTATATCAGCTGGGATCATATCTGAAACTGAATAAACATCTTTACCTACGACTAAATTAAAATCAATCGTAGTAAGGTAAGGAATATAAATACTATCTGCCGCAAACTTATCTAATAATTCATTAATAAGCTCTAAACCAGTAGACAGCATGAAGCCATCAGGTGTTTCGCCAACACCTAATTCGCCAAGCAAATACAGGGCGTTAATAATGACATCATTAGTCGTTTTGACTTGCTGGGACATTCCGTTGTCTCCTCGTCATACATAAATTTTAAGGTTTTCTATGCATGAGTTTGAAGTCATGCATAGATTTAACCGTAATTTATGGATTAGGAGTCATCGCCTTGGCCATCAACAGGAAATGCAACCTTGTCTAAACCAGCCGTTAGCTTTTTGCCGAATTCTTGTGCCCATTTGCCGTTATTCTGCATATTGGCATTGAATTCAAACATATCAGCTTTCATCACTGGTTTTTTGCCAGCATATTGCTTGACCGCAGCTTGTTCTTTCTTCACAAAGGCATCTTTACCCATATGTTGCGATTCAAGTCGTCTTTGGCGAACATTCGCAATCGCCGCTTCTTTACCTGGATTACCATCGTATCTATCTTTCATGTCGATCTTCCTTATGAGAGTAATTTAACAGCATATTGTGGATGCCATTTAAACCCGCACAAAATGTCGATACGCATCAAGTTTTGATAACCTAAAATATCGCCAGTTTGAGTAACAGCGAGGGAAAGACCCGTCTCTGGATCAACCGCAACGCTCGCATATGGAACTTGCAGTTTATAGAGAGGTGGGCAAACGATATCGAGTGCGCGTGCAGGATATGCAACGTTCACATTATATGAAGGCACAACCGAGACAGCAGAGGTTGTAAGTACTGGGCCATCCACATTTTGTAATGGGCTGGAGGTCGAACTTACAATGCTTGGAGAAACAGTAATAGTTACTGCACCACCACCACTTGAGTTTGCAGCTGCGGTAATAACAAACTGCATGTTCTGACCGGTTGATTGACGGCTCAATGGATTGACGCTATGAACGCCAGCAATCGAGATCAAATCACCAGGTAGAAAGTAATTGGTCACACCAGCTGTTGCACCGGCAAGAACAATGGTATTACCTGAAGATACCGTACCGTTAACCGTTAAAGTATCACCAGGTGTTAATGTTGGACCTGCACCGGCTTGGTGACGAACAATGTTTTGAGATTGGAATATGTCGAAATATGACAAGTGACCAATTGCTGATTGTCTTACAATTTCTTCATTGAAAACAGGAGTGAAGTTATTCAGCAATGCTGATTTCAATGACGAGCCGTCTCTTACCGTCATGGCGAGGTAAGCATCACTTGCAATATTCACACCCTGCTCCAACAATTTAGCACCAGCTAAATCGACGGTTGAGAATGAGTTAATTGGCGAACCAGCAGAACCTTGGAAGAAATACAATTCTTGTTCCGCATCAGCACAAATGTCTCTTTCCATTTGAGTAATGATGTTTTGAATCGCTGGCTGGATAAACATACGACTGAAATCTTCAATACGTAATGTTAAATCCTGAACGGTATAAGCAATCAATGCATGGTACTGGTGAGCCACTGTAATGTTTTCAACCGTCTCGATGATGTCTTGTGGTACAGCAGTAGAACCATCACCAACGATAAAGTTGTTCTGTCTACGAACCTGCAAAGTGTCGCCGATCTTGTAGCCTGAATTTTGGAAGTCATCTTGATAAATTCTCGATCCTGTCATAACGAAAGGTGAGTTGTTTGCAAACATTGCTAAAGCTGTGTTTGAAACCAATTGCGTAGTAATAAATTGATTAGGCATTGCCAAATCTCCATCCGTGAATAATTCATCCGTTTAAGGCAAATTCTTACTTGAACGTGCCTTGTTTCATCCTGGATCTGATGTCAGAGACAGGAGTCTTATCGTTTACACCGGTTGAATTAATAACTGGATTTGACTTGATTGTGCCTAATGGACGGTTGGCCGAGCCTTTTTGCTCACCACCACTAATCAAGGCATGACTCAGTGCTACTAATTCAGCCGCTTGATCAACAGGGTGGAGTTTAGAAATACGAGCTAGAGATTCAGGATCTTTGCCGAGTTTGTACAAGACTTCGCCTGCACTTCCTGGGCCTTTTTTAGGTAACATTAATGCGGCATCACGCATGTGTGCAGTAAATGGGGCATTATCACCACGCACAACATCGTCAAAGTCATCATATTTGTCAGCCGTATTATCAAGATGTTTTTGAAGATCTTGATATTGCTTAGCAATATGTTGCTGAGACTTCATTTCATTAGCTTTGCGCTCTTCCATATCCCGATGTTGAAGCGCATAACTAACTGCCTTGTGAATCGCATCATCAATACCGCCTTGGTCACCCATGGCATTATTGGGATTCATTTGTTGGTTGCTATATTGGTTAGGTTGCATTTGTGATTGCATTTCAGCGATCCTCGCTTGCATCTCACGCATTTCCCTCTCGTGAGCCCTCTTTTGTTGCTTCAATCGTTTCTGCACATAAAGAGGATCATTTGCATTACTACCGCCCTCTGATTCCTGACTTTCGTCATTCATCGCATCCTTGGGCATTCCTAAACCTTCTAAAGCTTCACCAGTCAAATTTTCCGTGTCGTTACCCGACATATCCTGAGCGCTATCCATATCAACTCCACTCGGCAATTCTTATGCCCCGTCTCTAGGCTAGACGTTAGCCCCGCAATCATCCTGATTACGTATGAGTAAATTTTACTCTTGTAGTATTTAGTTGCTACGCCACTAATAGCGTTTATTAAGATTTTGGTTCTTTCCTTTGCGGATATTCATGTTTGTATAAATCCGCCAAAATAGAATTAACTTTATGATTGAAATCTAATTCTGTTTTCTTATGATCCATACCATGAATAATTTCAGCTTTCCTGACATCTAATTGATGCTTGTAAACATCAGCCGTTGATTTATCTTGAATCTCTTGAGCTTTCAAAAACATTTCAGCTTTCTTTAACTCGATTTCTTCTTCTTCAAGTTTTAACTTTTGCATTTTTACTTGAACTTCAGCTTGCTTATTTTGTATCTCAGCCTGCTTTGCCTGAATTTCAGCTTGCATCATAATGGCTTGTGGGTCAGGTTTAGGCTGTGGAGGTTCTTTTCCTTCCTCCTTAGCAATAATTTCAGGTGGCACCAAATTCTTAAGCCTCTCTTTAACTTGCTGCATTTGCTGAATATCAAGATTGCCTGCCCAAAGGTCAGCAATGAGATTAAAGACTTGAGGATTGTTAGCGATCGTTTCTTGGAAGAACTCCAAGGCAACTTCTTTCTGAACAGCAAATGATGGGCCTGCATTAATCTCAACATCAAAATCGCCAATACCGAGATCATTCTGAATATTTCCCTCGCGATCTCTTTCATTGATATTGACCGAATCAGTCTTACCGTCACGTTTACTGATGACCATAGTACGTTCATCTTCACCAATGATATGAGGTAATAGATCATTTACAACACGGCCACCTTGTTCAACAGCTTGACTCATATTGTCAAAGTAAACATAAGCGCTCATTGAGCCTTCTAGTTTACGCTCACGTCTTGCTTTACCAGAGATATCGCGGCCCTGTAGCGCTTCCGTTTCACTGAATCCAAGGATTTCACGAATATCCTGAGTCGCTCGTTGAAAATTTTGCATGATTGCAGGTGATAAATCCCATGGGGGTTGTTTAACAGGCATTTGTCCTGTTTTGGGATCGGGCTTCGCTCTGAGTATGCCCATTTGGAGTTCAGGATTTCGCCAATCCTGCTCATATCCACTGATATTATCGGGCGTTCCCAACCATTGTTCACGCCTTCTATTTTTAACTTCGGCAGCAATCTCGCTTCCGAAATAATTAACGCATTTTTGAGCATCACGAGCTTCATGGATAAATGACCTGGTATATTGACGACCTTCGATATAATAACTGTCGCCATCCACAAAGATAATAGGAAGTTGTTTTGATGGCCATTCAGAGAATTCGATGATCTGATTGCGAATCATTCGATAATGCATAATGCGATAATCTTGTGTTTGACGCTCATTGACAATGCGAGGTTCCATTGCCTTAACTATCTTTTTAATTTCTTGCGTTTCTTCCGTAATTTCTAATTGAAGTTTCCAATCTTTTTGTATCTTTTCCCACTCAACCTCATTAACTACTCGACCATCATTTAATTTGTAAATCGTTATAGGGAACCATTCTTTGACGTAGTAGTCGCAGACGACGATGGTGTCTCTGGTTTGCCATTGGAAATCAAGTAGCATGTACGGATCAACATAACTAACGGGATCTGTAACAAACGGATAAGTAGCAAAGAACTCATCTCGAGTAAACAGATACATACGAGCGCAAAAATTGCCATCACCCTTATGAGGTTTAAGAGCTGTCGGATCAAAGGCAGTACGTGTCGGGTCAGGGATAAGATCATAGCGAATGATTTGATTAAATGATTTTGGGGACTCATAATCTAGCACAATTTGAAATGCACCGAAACCCATCATGAGGGCAGATTTGAATGCAGTCTGATACACTAAATCATTTTGTGACTGGTATGATATTGTTCTTACTAAATCTGCTCGTAGGTTTATCTGTTCTTGCGTGGCCTTACCTGTTAACGATCTTACTATCAAGTCTGGTTTATTCTTTCGTTGCTCTCCGGCTATTTTTTTCGTGGCGTCATATAACTTGTTGAAAGTCATCGCAGGCTTAAACAAGCGCGTAAACTCGCTTCTTTCAATCGCAGTCCATTGATCTCGCAACACAAAATTCATATCATCTTTGCCGCGCGTGATATTCTCGCCAAAGTATGAGTTCCAGGTATTTATATGCTTTGCTGATTGAGTTAAAACGGCTTGTTCATCAATGCCCGCTTCATTCAGGCGTTGAATACGTCTTTGTTCCATTTCATTCAGTTTCTCAGGATCAAAATCCTGATTCACATCATTAGGATCACGTTCCATGTATGACCTTCCTTAGTCATTAACATTTAACAGAGCTTATCTGATCATTTAACCAATTCCATTCATTTAATGATCAAATTCAATTGGTTATATCTTTTTCATAAGACATAACATTTAACAAATTTATGCCGTCTATATTCCTAGGCGACGGCGAACCACAAGGGACGAGGGATATCGTCGGAATTAAGGTAGAACAGTTAAAGTAATCACGCCACCTGCACCAATCACAGGTTTATAGATCTGATTACCATCGGAAGCTGCGACAAATACAAAGTCAGAGCTATATAAAGTAAGACCTTGAGCTGCGATTAACGGATTCAAGAAGCCTGCACCTACTACTTCAGCTAAGGTATTGCCACATTTGAGGCGGCAAAATCGTGGTACGGAATTGTCTTGAGATTGTCCAGGTAATTCACAGTCGAACAAAAGATTGATTGGTACAGCTGCCATGATTGATATCCTTATCAATTGAGTTATTTCTTTTAAATGGAAAATTACAGTCTTCTAGTATAACCCAAGACCAGTCTTTCCATATATACCATCTTCGGTAAGATCGCCAAGATTTTATATCCTTACCTTTCAAAAAGCGAATCATCCCCATACGATGCCCTTACCCTGACAACTATTGCATGATGCATATTTCATCATGAACTGATAATTTGGATTAGATTCTCGAGTGCCTTTATCATTTCCACAACCATAGCAGACGGGGCATGTAAATGGTCGTTTTTCGCAATTTAAAACGGACTTTCGCATAAAATCTTCAAATTTTGACTTTAACTTATCAAATTCTTTAAATTTCGATCTAATTTGATCGTCAGCATATTCATTATCTTCGATGCTAGCTTCATAATGCGATTCTATATCCAGTGCAATCTCGTTGATCTTTTTTTCTAATTCATCAACTCTTCTCGATATCTTCTTATTCTCATCAATTTGTTTGAGTTTATGTTCGTGAAGCGCCTCAATACGAACAGCATGAGATCGTGACATGTCATACAAAGAATCTAATGATTTTATAATTTGTTGTTTAAATGATTCGTCAATCATAGAGCATTTGCATTTTATTGGTTGCTCATTCTGACAATCGCTAGGATAACAGCCGCTCATTCATCTTCCCCATAAATTTCATAATAACAATCAGCACAAATATGCCCCTTAAGTAAGGGACAAAAATACCAAGGTGTTCCTAATTCACCGCATTTGGAACACTCTTCGCACATTATTTCTTTTTACCTTTCTTTGCCATTTTACTTTTCATTTCTCGCATTTGTTTTGTATCCATTTTTTCGTGAATCATTTTATCTTTCTTTTCATCACGCTTTTCGCTTTTCTTTATCATGCCCATAACTTCTTTCTTTTCTTTCTTTTCCATGGCTAATTATCCTTAGTTAATGTTATTTCTTTTTACTCTTCTTTCCGCGTCTCGCCTCACTATAAGCAATCGCAACAGCTTGCTTCTGTGGTTTTCCTTCATGCATTTCACGTTTCACATTTTCGCTGAAACCTTTTTTACTACTCGCTTTCTTTCCCTTGACTAATGGCATGTTGAAACTCCTTAATTGAGGTTGGAAAATTAAATGATCGAATTAAACTATTCATTGTTGATTCTAAAGCTTCACTCAAAACATCAGGATCATTTGTAAACATAAAACATGTATTCACACATTCTGTTGGTTCTTTTAGATGTCCATAAACAACCTGTATCGCAATATCATCATTACAACGAATGACATTAACTTTAAATTTAGGAAGCATCATCCATCTTTCAAAATCTCGCATCATGAACCTCTATAATACGTCGCACGATAAAACATTTCTTGTTCTTGATTAAACATCTTACCTTTGGCTTCGAGATGTTCGTCAATCCAAGATACTTGTTTCTTTATTTGTGGATCGAATGCATGCTTGTTTGGGTCATTAGTCTTATCCATAATTTTTACCCTCTTCAAATCCTTTTAAAAATCCTTCAACCCATAAGTCACGATGCAAATTGCTATTTTCAAATACATGACTTACCGCAGAAACAATCTGACTTATTTGACGACTATTAAAACCATCATCTTGCGCCCTTGTTTGTTCTTCAACATTAATCACTGTAGATTTAGTGCAACCTCTACAATATCCAGATCTTGTGCCATCTTCATTTATACAAGTACATGCCATTTTAATTCTTACCTAATAATTTAATCAAACCCTGCTCAATCAAAAATTGCTCTACACGCTGAATCTTCTTTTTATACTGTTCAACATGCAGCAATAATTGTTTGCGCTCCTCTTCTATCGCTAACAATCTATTATTAAGACTAACATTACTTCTTTCTAAATCATCCAGTCTTCGCGATATCTGTGGATAGATATAATCAAAAAATGCCACTTGTTCGTCAATGGTTCTATTCATCAATTCTGCCATCTCATCACTGTATTATTCGCAAATGGATCAACCTTTGGCTTCTCTGGTTCTTTACTCTTACCAGCTAATTTCATCAAGACATATTGTAATGCATCATGCGGATGAGAGTATTTATTTTTATTAGGTACATCTTGATAGCGCTCATCACCTGAAACACTCATGCGTCTAAAGTGATAACCGCTCATAAAGCCTTTAACAAGAACTGGACAAGCATTACGAGAAATAATAAAGCTCGGCTTGCCATCTAACATGAGATTCAAAAAATAACGAACGGAATTAATTCTTACATCAGGATCATTTGTTGAAGCTGGATTAGTATTAATACCTAGAGAATTAAGTTCGCCAATACATGAAAGCTCTTCCATGATTTGATCACCCGCAATACCAGCAGGATCAGCCTCTGAACTACCAACCTTATTGTAAGGAAAATCAATCGCTAGCTGAGGTATCACCACATTCTTTGCAAATGTTTTGATACCCATATCCTCAGCTAGATATTCCTTTAAAACTTTTATCTGTCCGCGTTGCGATATTTGCACTACAACGCATGCAGGTGTTAAACCAAAGTCCCAACCAAGATAAAGTGGATCGCCTTGTACAGCATCAATATGCGGCACAGAATGGAAATCATAATTAAATTCAGGATAAACACGTTTACCTGATTCGACTAAACCGTACTTACCACCGCAATATACTTTAATAAATCCTTCTGACTGTTTTTCGGCAAGCTTAGGATAATAATCCCGACTAAGATGGCAAGCGTTATCAGCTTCATGATTCTGTATATAATTTCCGTCAGAATCTTTAATGAATCCGTCTTTGTCTTCGAGGAGTCCCGAAGGCTGATGGAATACGGTATAGCTCGGGGTAACATTGACTTCAAAGTCTTTGAAGATCCAATGATCTTCGTCAGGGGGATTAGTGTCCGCAATAATGCCAGACCAATAAGGATCAGGACAAAAAGAACGAGAAGGATAACGACCATTAACCCGTCCTTTAAAGTGAGACAATACATTTTGAGGTAATTCAGAGAGTTCATTAAGATATACTCCTGTCAGTTCCAGTGATTTAATCTTTCTAACATCATCTGGTCGATCAAGTGCAATAAAAATGAGATCTAACTCAACTATACCATTACCATCATTGAATATATGTTCATAAGTTAAAAGAGGTTTTTGACGCTTTGTGAAGTCGCCTAAATCTGCAAACCAAGTTAACCAGGTTTGGAGAGTGGTGGAATATAACTCCCCGGATGTATTTCTAACGATTGCCCATCTAGCTCTTCGTCTTCCATTATACCAATATGGCATCTCACAAACTGATCTGACAATTCGCTGAACGCACATTGTAGATTTACCACTTCCGTACGGACCAATAACAAGGTCAACAAACCCATTACTAGCAGCAAAACGTTTACCAGTAGCAGAAGGGATATATATTTTGTCCGAATCGCTTGCATGTATGATCGTCCTATCATCTTCAAACGTTATATGACGTTGCGACCGTCTGTTGTAACCTGACACAACATCCCTGAGCTTTGAAATCATATACCGAGGCGTCAATTCTGTATGATTCACCTACCAACATCCTTTTTCTGCTTAGGACTCTTCACTAATTCTTGAGTCGTGAATCGCAATAAACATTTCATGCATTGACGTCTACGTCTTATACTTTCCTTTCCATCAGGGCGTGATTCAAGCACTCGTGTATCAGAATATTTGCAGCCTGGACAATCCATTTTGTCAACCTTATGCCATTAGTTAATCAACCTTAACAAAAAGATTGTAAACCTTATGTCATAGCCTTCATCATTGATTGTAAGCTAGGAGCTTCTTTCCCTGGATGTGCAGGTGTACTTGGATATTGAGATTTTGGCGCTTTCACAAAATCTTGGGGATAATCGATCCCATTTAATCCGCCCTTCATTTCCAATCCACAGGTATACATTTCAGTTGAATCTTTCATGGTTATTTCCTTGTTCCACGTAAAGTCCTATGCACTGACGCATAGGTTTTAGCCTGCATCGGTATGACGTCAGGATTAAATTGTCTCTTCTTTGGTTTCTTTTCGGGCTTATTAGGCTTGTTCGTTTTGTCTTTGATCATAATTAGAATCCTTTCCTAATAATGGCAATATCACTTTGAATAAATCACGCAGTTCTTTGATCTCCATACCCTCAACACCAAAGTCTTCACGGCATATCTTGCCTAACCACCACATGATAAATTTTGATTTCTTTTCATCAGCTAATGCGGTCTCACACATCTCCATGACCACTTCCGCTTGCTTCTCTCTTAAAATGCACGAAAATTGACCAATATCAGTACGTAAGCGATTTTGTGTATCTTCATCACCATAAGAAATCCAATCTCTTAATGTCTGACGAGCAATATGATTAAAGTCTGCTATTTGACCAATAGATCCGCGTGCGCGTTGCACTGAGGCAATTATTTGAGGGAATTTAAGTGGGTCATATTCCCGTTTACGACCAGTTTTCATGTGCATATCCTTATGCAATATGAGCTAAATATTACCAGTTCTCACAATATTCGCAAGGGTTGTAGCGCGTTCACCAACTTGATCAGCCCATTTACTATTCAGCATCTCATCAGCAGCGCGATGATAATCTCCTGCTTCCAAGGCCAATATCATTTGTTTGAAATTAAGAAAACCTTGAACTCCGACATTAAAACATAAATCAACCAATGCGATTTGGCGATTTTCATCTAATTGGGAAAAGAATTTAAGAAAATGATTAAGTTTCCCAGTGAAATAAACAATATCATCATCCAAAAGATAAAACGCCTCCGAGGTTGAGATTCCACGGTCATTAAGATTACGCCCAATCCCAATGGTAAGATGCCCAGTAGTATCAATGTAAGGAAATTGTTTATATGTTTCATGACTAATCAATAATTGCTTAAGCTTCAATTTGCCTTCTGGTGTCATCATGACCTTCGCTTATCCACGATATTGAGCAAACTGTATCACACGCATGATTACATTTTCCACATACGTAAAAACTCGTACCTTCATCCGCAGAGTAAACATAAACTGCTTCCTTACAACAACGACTCACAATCATCCATAACTCCAAAATAAAAAAGAACCCGGCGCATATTCCGGGTTGGAAAATATCATACAAGGAAGAGTACTAAAGGAATGTTAAACGGCCGGTTTGGTAAGCGAAAGATAGTGCAATACTATTTCCTTAGCTTCCAGAAAACCATTTGCCACATCTGCATAATACCCCTTTTCTCTCAAAAATGTAAGCCAATAAATCTGTGAATCTGAAACTCGGCCACCCTTCTCTCGTTTAAGCTCAATATAGAGCCCGTGGTACGATCCTGACGGTATGGGTATACATAGATCAGGTATTCCAGGTTGGACGCCACAGCGCTTAAATTTAACGGCTTCTATAACATTTCTACTTCCACCATTCGGAATTGCATAAAATTTAATTCCCTGGTTTGTCAGCCAAGAGGCTAACTTGATTTGTTCCTGGTCCTCTGTCGGTGTCGTGTTGAGTTTCCGAGGCATGACTACATTCCTTGTAAAGCTTACCCAATTCATCCATGTATCGGGTTTTGTATTTCTTACTCTTACGAGTCCATTCATTGCCAAATACTTTATTCATACCTAAATCCTTGGTTTCACATAGAACGCTTAGATTTTGACTCAAGTACATTTTTAAAACAATCAATCGCTTTATCTAAATCGCCTTTGTTATCTTCTATCACTTCATCGATATATTCTGCCAAGAAAGATGGATCGTCGCCGCCAAAGCTTGTTGAAACCGATTTGATTAAAAAAACTAAATAATCTTTCTTTTCCATCCATGAAACCAACATAAATTCTCCTTAAGTTATGAAAGTGATTCATCAGTGATTCACCCTCGCGCGCGCGTGTAAAAAAATATAATGAATAATATATATATATATATATATTATTCATATATTTATATGTGATTCAGGGTATGAATCAAATGTGAATCATTGAATCAATTATCACCCCTTTGATTCATGTTTGATTCACCCCTATGAATCATCTGAGAGACCAATGAATACGAGGCCTCTCAAGCTTTAATACCCCTTTTGATTCACATATTCGTTGTGCCAGGGGTAAATCAGCATGAATCACTTAATTTATTCTTTGGTTAAGCCTAATTTTTTGGCTTTCTTGATCAATCTATTTACAGTAGATTGTGAGATTAATAGCTCTTTTGCTATTTCACGTTGGCTAACACCGGCATTGAGGTTTTCAATAACTTTGTCTAATGTGGATGATTCAATGGATCGGTATGACCACTGACCATTTTTGAGTTGAGCTTCATAAGCGACGGCATCTTCACCACCAAAGCCACGAGCTTTTTGATAAACGATTTTTAATTTCTTACATTCAATCTGATGAAGATCATCATCTTCAACACCATCATTGGTTATAGCTTGGAGCGAAATAGCAGAATCAGCGCAATCAAGCATTTTAGAACTACCGCGATATCCTGTTTTCTCTTTACCTGCATGGTGAACCACAATAATGGTTTTACCAATAGACCTTAAATACAATAACCAATCTTGTACTACTTTCCATTCATTGCTTTTATTTTCATCAATCGAACTCAAAACAGATAAATTATCAAATACAATGACGTCTATATTGTAAAATTCAATCAGTTTTTTGTATATTTCTTGACCTTCAGGCGTATCAATTTGGGGTATGCGGTGCGGAAGAATTTTATCGGGTGTTAAAAGTAAAAAATTTTCAGGGAAATAAATTTTGTTAGAAGTAGCTGAAATTTGGGTCATGCGCGAATGAATTTGTTGATACGCCATTTCACCATCAACATACAAAACCTTCCTTGGTTTAGGGCATTTATATTTAAGAAATTGCCCTCCGCAAGAAATGGCATAAGTCGCATTGAGTGCGAATAAGGTTTTACCAACACCGGTAGCGGCATAGATAAAGGCAATGCCTTGCAATGGAAGCCAAGGAAATAGTACAAATTCAATAGGTTGTGGAGCGGTATTAATTAATTGGTTTAAGGTGACAGGTACAATAGATTTTTCTATATCGAAAGGAAATTCAAGAACACCATCATTTGTAGGTTGCGATAATTCTTTAATCAAACCAGGAATGTTATTTTGATCCATCATGTATTACTCCATTTAATAATTGGTTTTCCACTATTTCAATACCAGCTAAACACATCAAATCATTAAAATCCGTGGCATTTTGTGAATATTCAACGTATGTAAAGTCAGGGTAAACAACATGAGCCTTGATACTTTTAGCGGCTTCAATGGCTGAAAGTAAGCCCACATTCTTTCCTATTTTTAATTCGGTTTTTCTATCATCATCGGCACAAATATGAATTTCTAAACTGGGATATTTATTTCGAATCCATTTAGCAATATTAATTAAATTATTTGCAGTGAAACAAATTAAAACCGGTGAACCAATCGCCTCATAAATACTGGCGCCAGTGGAATATCCCTCACAAAGACGTATAGGCGCTACAATTGATTCACCCATAGGGAGATACCCATTACGATAACTTGAGCCTTCCTCAAATAGTTTAAACCCATCAGGTTGAATTGTTTGAAGAGATTGAAGGTTTCCAGAAAAATCATAAATAGGGATAACCAAATTATCTCCATATTGTCGAATATAAATTGGCTTGATTTTTTTTCGAATCAAATAAGGATGGTCTAATGAGGGTTCTCGGCTTTTATCCCAAATATTTTGACAGCGAAGGAGTGCAACTTTTCGTTTTTCTTCTTTTTCTTTTTCAAATTTAGCAAGCTGAATTTTATATTGATTTTGCTCATGAAAAGTTAATTTATTAAAAGATTTTGCAAACCATTTAACATGAATATCCCTACGCCAACATCCAAAAATAATCCCGATCCGATTTGGCAGTAAAATATAAAAACAACAATTTTTACGACAAAGAGAATCACTTTTAAAACGAACAATAGAACGACTATTTAAATCAATATAAGGTGGAAAAATATCATGACGAAGCATGGCATCTTTCACAGATGACAAAAAATCAAACATTATTTCCTCTTAATGAGCTAAGCGTTGCGAATCTTTCGCAAAGCTTTATAATTGCTCATGCAACAAAGTAATAAGGATATTCAAAGGGAAGGTTGACGCCTTCCCTTGTTTCATAAATTAAGTATATCAATTATCTCTGTTATTCGTCTTTCATATTCCTCTGCACTTAAATTTAAATGAGAAATTCTTCCTTTCTCAATCTCATATTCTTCCCATGGATTAATATTATTCATTTAATCATCCTTGAATTAAACTTATTCAAGTGATACCATACATCTAATATCTATTAAAAACAACAGGTAAAGATCATGACGAGAAGAAAAACACTCACCCTAAGAATTCCTCCCGAAGTTTGGTCTTTTTTAAAGAAAAGAGCAGTAGATCATGAAACATCTTTGAACGATGTCATTGTGGATCGACTCATTAAATTTAAAGATAAATGTGAAAAGAGATTGCATTCTAGTGATACCGTGGTATCATAACCTCATAAACTTAATGAGGCAGATAACATGAGGAAAAATCAATGACCCCAGCAGAGAGTCTAGCAATAACAAAATACGATTTATTTTATGAACAAAGAATGACAAAAGTAGAATGTGCGATTGAAGAACTAAAAGGTGATGTAAGAGAAATAAAAATAGATTTACGTTGGATGCTAGGATTAATGATTTCATTTAGCACCATCATGATTGGAATTATGGCAAAAGGTTTTCACTGGATGTAAAGATTTAACACTCAACGCTCGCCAAGGATGGTCGAATGAGCAGTTTGTCGTTAACGAATTTGCTTCACTCCCTCATATTAGAATATGGGTTACGAAAAGATGGAACATATTACATTAACGCCAATGATTTAAGTTATGGTGATAAGAGATTAATTTTATCTCATATTACTTCAAGTGAAGAGTATGAGTATCTATGTAGTAATGATTGCAAGACGCAAGCATTTTACTTAGAGAATGAAAAATATATCCAGGCTTTATTAGATAGCGAATGCGATCAAGTTTATAGAGCTGAAATGGAAGACAGAAAGAATTTTAAATAAAAGGAATTATTATTTATGGCTTTAAAGTTTAAGAAACCAGAAGTAAAGCAACAGCGTTTAAAGGCTATGTTTTACGGTGAAATGGGTACAGGAAAATCGACATGTGCGTGTCAATTTCCTAATACAGCATACATTGATACAGAGGATACAACGTCTAAAAAGAAATATGCAGAAGCCATTTTAGCCAATGGTGGTGAAGTATTAGCAACAGGCGACTTTGAAGAAATATTGTCGCAAGTAAAAGAGTTAATGACGACAAAGCACAATTTTAAAACGTTGGTCATTGATTCATTAACCGTTCCATATGACAACTTGCAAGCTGATTGTGAACGAGTGGTTGGAAATGAGTTTGGCAGGCATGTAACGGCTGCAAATAAAAAGATGAAGTTGTTAGTGAATCTTTTATTACGCATCGATATGAATGTGATTATTACGTGTCAGGCGAAAAAAGAATACGGTAGTAATATGTCAGTCATGGGTCAGACATATAGCTGTTACAACCGATTAGGATACATGTTTGATTTAGTATTTGAATGTCAGTTACGCGGTGATAAGTATTTAGCACTGACGAAAAAATCACGCATAGATGCCTTCCCTATGAATGAAACATTTAATTTTAATTATGCGGATGTGATTAAACGTTGTGGTATTGAATCAATAGAAAAAGAGGTTGAGATCCAAGAATTAGCTAGTAAAAAGCAAGTTGATGAGGTAAATAGGCTAATCGATTTGTTTAAGGTGCCAGAAGAAACGTATTTAAAATGGATTGAAAAGCATAATGCGGAAAGTTTTGAAGAACTACCAAGTGATGTCATTCAAAAGATAATTGATCATTTACGATCAAAAATACAAGGAGAGTAGATAATGCGATTTACGCCAGTTAGTGAAAATGATTTACAAGTTGCAAAATTATTACCAGAAGGAATTTATTCTTATCAAGTATTAAAGAGTGAGGAAAAAGTTTCCAATGCAGGAAATGAATATATTTCTCTCTTACTTAAAGTATGGGATGAAGACGGTAAAGAACATACTATATTTACCAATTTAGCATTAAAGCATTTATTAAAGCATTTTTGTGATGTAAACGACATGCAGGAGGAGTATAAAAGCGGAAACATATCCGAAGAAAAATTCTTAAATAAATCGGGTGGATCCGTTGTAATAGGGATAGAAGGCGAAAAGCCAAATCCTACAGGGGGAATGTATAGGGCTAAAAATATTGTGAAAGATTATGTGATTTTACCTGGATCAAAGTTAAAGCCCTTACCCAAGCCAAATGAAGATTTTTTAAATGATGAAATACCTTTTTGATTTGACAGGCGCGGCGTGGAGTAGCAGATCACGCTAGGGCTACAGTAGTGCGCACCCGATTCCCTGCTACAGGATATGCCAGTGCAAGTCTGGCCGTCTGTCAAATAATTTAAGGATTAATATGAACTTCGACAAAGCACTTAAAGAAATGATGAATGGAAAAAAGATCCGTCGTAAAGAGTGGGTGCCTTTAACTCATTTACGTTATATGAACGGTGCAGTGGTAGCCTTCCAAGGGGAATATAAAGCCTTTTATGAAGATGCTAATATTCTCATTTCTACGGGGTGGCGCACTATTGATGGTGATGGAACCGAGATGAGTTTTGTCGAAGCCATTGAAGAATTAAAAGCTAAAAAATGCATCACCAATAATGATATGGGTGAATCTTTTATGTTTATCGATAAAGATCAATTGGCAACTTGCACGCCAGTGCAATTTGAATTTATGCCAACTTGGAAATGTTTAAATTCTAATGATTGGGAAATATTAAAGTGATTACATTTATTCTTTTATTTATTTTTTATCTACTTGTGGCGGATTAATATATGAGCGAATGGATAAGTGTTAAAGATGAATTACCACCATTAAGCACATCTGTTCTATGTTGGGTAAAAAATCATTGTCAATTTATATCTGTTGTTTTATCCAGAGAATTAACAACTCATGATGGCTTATATTCTTGGGTAGCTACATTTGCATTTAAACATAATATAGAAGGAATGGAAGGATATAAAGAACCTATATTTCCATCGGTAGATCAATCGATGATTACTCACTGGATGCCACTTCCGGAGCCGCCTAAATGACTCAGTGGATAAGCGTTCACTCTGCCTTACCCTTACAGGGTAGCTTTGTAAGCGTTAAAATACATTGTTTATTTAGCGCTCAAGTAGATTGTTATTTTGTTAAAAAGTATTTTGTTGTATGTGGCGAGAATATAAGTAAATGGGTAACCCACTGGATGCCATTAGCGGATAAAGCAGTATGAATTTAGAATCACAAATATGCTCGCTTGAATTGGCGAAACGATTAAAAGAGTTGCATGTTAAACAAGAGAGTTTGTTTTTTCATATAAATGTTATTGGCGATTGGAATATTACCGCAAATATAACAGAAAAAGATAAAATGTATTTAAATCATTTAACGTATGATATTTTTCCATTGACTGATATTTACTCAGCCTTCACCGTCTCTGAACTATTTACCTTATTACCTCATCGCATAACACTAAAAGAAGGCGAACCATTTAATTCATTCCGATTACGAGTCGAAAAAGGTATATGGTGCCTCGAGAATAAAGATGTTGGTTTTGAAAATATTAAATATTCTAATTTTTATTCAGTTAATTATTACTGTGATACGACAGACCAAACATTAGAATGGCAATTTAATGCCCTTATGAAAAATATCACTGATGAAAATTGCGCTAATGCGTTAGCCAAAATGCTGGCTCATCTTATTGAGAAAGAGATGGTTTAATATGATTAAAGATTGGTGCGGAACATATTATTTAGATGAAAATAAAAATGCTATTCCCTGTTCAACAGAAGATTGGGCAAAACAAATTGAAGAAATGAAAAAAAATAAAACCAAACATGTTGGATATGAAAAGATTGATGGAAAAAGAATATCAACAGTATGGGTTGGGTTGGATCATCAATGGGATGATAATGGGCAACCACTTATTTACGAAACAATGGTTTTTGATGGAGAAGCTTATGATATTTATTGTCAAAGATATTCCACTTGGCAAGAAGCAGAAGAAGGTCATAAGAAGGCTATTCAATGGGTAAAGGATGGATGTAAAGAGGAGGAAGAAGAAATAAATGAATGAATGGATACCAATAGATAAAAAATTACCTCGTCATGCAACGCATGTATTAGTTGTGACAAACAGAGGTGCGCAAGCGGTTGTTATTTTTATTGATAACAAAATCGCAATGAACGAATTAAGAATGAAGGGTGTCGATGTTCCTAAATCTGAAGATGTAGGATTTTCATTTTGTTCACAAGAAAAGAATGGCGAGACTTTAAATGGCGTAACGCATTGGATGTATTTACCGAGAGCCCCCTAATGACAGAAGAAGAAATAAATAAAATTATAGGTAAAAATCAAGAGCTATTATTATTGTTAGGCTATGCAATGTCACAAATATTTAAGTTTGAGAAACTAATTGAAAAAGAAAAATACGATTGGTTGCTTGAAGCAGTTAATAATGTTGTTTATTTGGATAAACCACTACCACCTAAACCATAGATAAGGAGATCAATATGTCAGACATAAAGCCAGAACATGATCATTTATTTGAAGAAGGATTGAAGTTACTAGATGATGCCCTTGGTATATTCATGAATCTTGAAAGCCCTCATGGTAAAGCCATATCAAATGCATTGCATGGTGCATTAGTATTGGGTGAAATGATACATGAAGCGATTAAGAAATAAGGTTTATGGCAATAGCGTCTTATCACGCGGATGAGAAAGTTACCAACTAACTTAGATGACGTTTGGTCAATCCAAACTATTGCCGGACATATTGAGGGATCTTCTAATGGTAGGAAAGCTGACTTTGACTCAGCGAATGATTGGTTCGATTCCATCTCCCTCAACCAATCAATAAGGAGAAAGAATGAAAGTGATAGTTGAACTGAATGAAAATGTTTCTATTGAGAATAATCCTAAGATTGAAGAAGAAGTGATTATTCGATTTAATGTCGATGGCCAGGGAAGTGCTTATGGATCATGCAGAATAGAAGATCTCAAACTCGCATTAAGAAAGTTGACTGCGAAATGACCGAACATCCAATCTGCCGAGAATGCGGAAAAGAAATATGGGGAATATCTCATATTCAATTTACGATTGGTGTTGAATTACCGACACTTTTACATTCTGTTTGCTATGAAATATTACTTGAAAATGCCGGAAGAGATAAAGAATGAGCAGTGAATTATTTAAATATTTAGCTCAAAAACCTATTAAGATAAATAGAGACGATATTGAGCAAGCATTATCTTGGTATTCAAGATTGTCTTTCGCCGATACCACGCAAAAAGATACAGAATCATTTAATAGATTATTAAATATTACTTTAAAAATGAGAGCATTAGGAATCGATGAATAATGAAAAAATTAATCTTACTATTTTTGTTATCAAGTAACTGTTTTGCATCATCATGGGAATGTATTGCGAGAGCTGTTGGTTTTTGCCATACATGGCGAATGGAAGTACCTGCCGGATGGATTGTTTCAGGTGATAATAGTTCCGGCGGTGGAGAGCATGGTTATGCAATGATTTTTGTGCCTGATCCTGGCCATCTTTGGAGAAATTAAATGTTAATAAGAAAAACCATAGTTACAATTTTAAGCTTAACTGTTATTAATGCTCACGCCGATCAAATCCTTTTATCAGCCGTTGGACAAAATGTTGAGGGTTGCAAAGTCGATCATCGCTGCGATATTAAAGGATCACATGATATTCAAATCATAAATGAATCGAATAAACCACAATCTTACAAGTATCATTATACGATTTGCGCATTGAAATATACGTATAGAACCAATTGTAACATTGCCGAAAATACAATTACTATTGCGCCCTATTCACAATGGAATAATCATTATGATAGTGAATCAAAACCAAGATTTTCAGTTGCTTCGCAATTTCATTACACCGTAGAAACAGAAGTGAGAGGATATGGAAAATCTGAGAATCAATATTCTATAAGAGTTAAAAATTAAGGATTAATATGCTACTAGCAATCGGTGCCTTTGCTTTATGTACAATACTAACTGTATTTGCTTGTTTATTTATGAAAGGTTGTAAAGATGATTGATACCATTATCGTTGTATTCTGCCCTCCTTTATCTTTATATAAAGAACAACCAGAAGATCAATCTAAATGTAGATTAGAAGATTGCCCGCATTGTAATGAAAAGATGTGGTTATCAGAGAAAAAAGAATATATTTTAAATAAAAATAAATTAAAAGAAGATCCTTTAGAAGAGGTTCTTGCTTGCTATATTTGTTTTGAAAAAATGGTTAGATCAAATCCTGAATATTGGAAAAATCATATAAGGGTAGATATCTAAAAATGATTCAACAAGAATATAAAGTTAGACCAAAAAATCTTACTTACGCAAAAGTGTATAGCTATGCATTAGAGATGTTTGGTTATGATAAAGATAAGACAAATCATTGGTGGATGTCGCGGCAAAAAATATTAGGCGATAAATCACCTTTTGAATTAGTGAAAATGGGACAAGGAAGAAAGTTAGTGAGATTGATTCAGAGGTGTAGATGAAAAAAATATTTAAATATCCTATTCCCGTTACAGATTATTTCTCCGTACCAACTGATGATAAATTTGTTATTTCAATGCCAAACTATGCAAAAATTTTATGCGTTCAACTTCAAAAAGAAAAACCTTATATTTGGGCTTTGGTAGATGATGAAGAAAAATTAAGAAATAGACATTTTCGTATTGTTGGTACAGGCGAACTAATTTTGGAAAGTGAGGATCAATTAGATTTTGTTGATTATATCGGCACAATTCAAATGTTAGATGGCTCATTGGTATGGCATTTATTTGATTTTTATTATGACGAAGATTGAGGTTAAATAAGTGTCAACCATACTATATGTAGTGGTATGGTCATTCAAAAATAGAGTAAAGACATTTTTGCCTATACAATGGACAAAATGTACTGAGATTGGTCGATAATTTGACCGGTAATGTTTATTACCGGATTTTAGAGGATAATATGCCTTTTATTAATAAAGAATGCCATAACTGCGGTAAGTCTGATAAACCTGTTTATGAACGCTATCAATGTGTATCAGGCTCTGTAATGAAATTTAAGATTGAGGAAATAGATAAAAAATTTTTTAGTATAAAGCCAGCAAATATGGAATATTGGTGTATAGATTGTTACAGGATAGAGAATGTGAAAATGGAGATACTTTGATGCCCGTCATCTTAGGTAAAAGTCGCCCTCTTGTTCCTAGAGGAGTGAAGGTCATAAAACCTATCAGTGAAACTGAGAAGAAATGTACTGCTTTGGTGACTGAGATTGCCAAATCTTTTGGGCTTCAATCTAAAAAGATGAAACCCAAGAAGATTATATTTCGTTAATAGATGGTATCAGTTGAAACAGGAATTTCTTTTGATTCAAGCGCAATAATATGCATTTGAGCTTCTTTCGCTGCTTCTAATTCTTTTTTCAATGCCGCAATTTCTTCTACATGCTTATTGCATTGCTCAATCAATTTTCGGACTGAATCATCTCTTAAGATAAGTTGCTTTTTGCATTCATGTAATTCTTTAATAGAGGACATATACATTTGATCTAATGCAATCTTTTCTGCGATTAAATTGTCAATTTCTTGTTGAGTCATTTGTTAATCCCTTAAAAAAATTATCATTATGCCCATATATTTCCTTGAATTCCACTTTGCATTGTTCCTGCAAAGTCCCCGTACCATGTTTGAGTATTAGCACCTGCACCACGCTCAAGCCATGCTAGAGTATGCCGACCAACGGTAATAAACGCATTATACTCAGCCTTAGGGAATGCATTTCCTGTTGCTGAATTACACTGACCAAGAACAAAATTGACCGCACTATTTACGGTTGTGCTATCTAATCCAACTCCAACCGCTACAAAGTTAAATGCTGCAGCAGAGTTAGAAGCCATTGAAATAACAGTCGCATTGACTGCATCTTCACTAACACCTATTACAAAATCTAATTGATTAGCAGTATTCGCATTTGCTTGTCTATAAGCAATATTTGAATATGCCCATGTGTTGGTCGTATCAATTGCACTCATCGTTCTTTTAGATCGATTGTAATAATTAAAAACATATCTTTTTTGTGCGCTATCTTCTGTTTGACCATTAACAGTAGTGGTTCTAAACGATCCTAAATAACGTCTCGTTGTAACACCTGTTTTCACATATACGCCATCTTGTAATATTAATCCTATTGCTCTTGTCGTATCATTTGTCCATGCTTGCGTTTCTAATGTTGCGGTTCCCGCATTGTTATAGCAAAAAAGGTCATACATGGTTGAAGTGGTAGCAGGCACCGCGATAGAAATTTCAGAAAATGAAATCGTTTCCCATGCGCTAGAACCATCATATAATGAGATTTGATTACCCTTGTAAGGCGTAAAATAAAGAGTAGTAGCCGCTAATATATTGGATGTGGTGACAGCTAATCCAGATGTTAAGGTGATACGACCATCACAAAAATCATTTAATAATGGCAATAGCGATGAACCGCCATCCCCTATTGTTCCATTCGTATCTGTAAATACTGCTATATTGCCGATTGTAGTTGCTGCATCCGCCATCACCGCAATAGTCTTTGCGGCATCGGACGCTGCTTTTGTTGCCACTGTTCCCAAGCCAATATTTGCTCGCGCTGTTGCCGCAGTTCCGGTTAATTCCGAAAGATTGTTAGCAATTAATAAAAATGAAGAAGGTGCAAAAGTAAATTGTGAAAATAAAATAGGATCTGTATCAACGGTAACAACCGTTGCTGTTTCAAGCCATGATGTATTAGCATTAACTGTACCGGCATTGACCGCGATTAATGTACCCGGTTGAATCTCGGCTGGTTGATCATAATCCGTTGCTCGAGTCAAAATCCAGTTTGTAGCGCCAGAGCCTATATCTGTAACCGTATAAACACCATTTTCTTCTGGTAAAGTTTGATCTTTTACCAATATGCGATCACCAACAACAGTCGCAACACCATCAATCGATAATGCAACCATAGCCCCCGCATTAGTCAGTGTCGCGCCTACGCCTGCGCCTGCTTGTGTCGCGTTAAGATTCGCAGTCGTTGCAAGTCTGCAAGCAAGTATGACTGTAAAGCCACCGCCTATTGCATCGGCATAGGCTTTATTAACTGCATCGCCTGGATTAACAGGTGTATCGACATTAGTAATGCTGTTATTACCCATACTAATATCGCCAGTCATCGTTCCACCAGCTAACGGCAGAAATGATGCGAGCGCAGCAGGCAATCCAGTGACTTGTGCGGTACTGGATAATTGAAGATTAGCATTATAAAGCGTAATCAATTGTGAATTTGATGCTTTGTATGTCACTCCACCCTGAACAAATGGCGCAACATCAGCTAATGCAGAAGATGGAATTGCGGGTAGAGCAGAAATCTTTATACCTGCCATATAAAATCCTTTTTATATGTATTATTTAAATGCTAAATATCCGATTGTTGCTGTTCCTGTCGGTGATCCTGTTTTTGTCCATGTAATAACGAATCCATCGCTGGTAAATGATGTAACAGACCCTACTTGTTGATTACCTGATGAAACAGTTAAACTTAATGATCTATCTGTATTAAATGCAAATTGCGCTACAGTTCCTCTATTGCTGGAGCAAAATCTTGAACTTGTATTATCCCAACCCCAAGATGCAGTATTAGTATTTGTAATACCAGCAAAAATAATGACTAAAGAGGGTTGAAATGCAAGACCTGTAATTGTTTGCGTACCTGAAGCTGTACTAACATCATATGTTGTTGATCCAAGAGCAGAAACACCACTATTACCAAGCGCGATTAAATTACTAGCAGCAATTGCAGCTACAGAAGTCCAATTTGTTCCATTGGATTGGAGAAGATTAAGATTTGTTCCTGGAACCGCCCATGTTTCAGTTGATGCTGTCCAATTAGTTCCATCAGATACAATTATTTTTCTACTTGTTGCGCTAGCATTAGGAAATGTTGGAGTAGATAAAACATAATTTGTTCCATCGCTTAATAATAATTTATTTGCTGTAGCGCCAGCGGACGTTGGAATAGTAGAAGTGCTATAAACATTATTAGTACCATCAGAGATGAGAAATTTTCCAGAGGTACCGCTTGCTGATGGATAAGTTGGTGTCGACCAGGTCATAGCTGCCGCACCACCACCGCCACTTTGCAATACTTGACCAGTGCTACCAGCTGTAATCGGTAAGTTAAAATTAAATGTTCCGGCCGCTGCTTGTGGGGTTATGGTCACTGTACCCGATGTGTTACCTGCTAATTTAAGTTGACCAATAACAGAGGTTGCAATACCTAGGGTTAATGCCCCTGCACTAATATTTGCATTAGCATTTCCTGATACCGCAGCAGCACTCGCAGGATAATAAGTCATTTGACCAGCGGTACCGGCATTTACTGTACCACTTGCAGCAGGTGCCGCGCTCGTCCAGTTAGTACCGTCACTTGTCATTACATTTCCAGAGCTTCCTGGAACCGCATAAGTTTCAGTGGTAAAACTAGGGGCAGCGCCCGCATTAGACATTAGTAAATTTCTGCTTGTGCCGGGACCTGCCAAAATAGAAGGCACGCCCGCATTACTGGTAACCAACAATCCATTATTTGCAGTAGTAAGTCCCGCTACATTATTCGCACCATTAGCATAGAGAATAGAACTTGCAGCATAAATATCAGCAAACGTAGAAGTTGTCTCTACCCAATTTGTGCCATCCGCACGTAATATGCGAGCAGCATTGGTCGCAGTAGATGGATAGGTCGCTGTTGAATAAGAAAGCCCTAATGATGCTGCGGAATTAACCTGCAATACTTGACCGTTGGTTGATCCAACAGGCAATCGATCATTCGTTGTTGACCATCCCCAAAGATCACCTTTGGTAGTTAAAGGAGAGGTCAGCAATCCAGAAGTTAATGCTATCGTTCCATCAGCATCAGGAATAGTAAGAGTTCTATTTGCTGTAATCACTGGAATATCAAAACCAACCTTCCATATATTGAGACCAGATGTATTAGGCCATAATTTAATAACCGTAGTACCTGTTTGCGAAATCATTTCCAGCCATTTATTGCCTTTTGACTGTATCCGCATTGATATATCTGGATCAGTTCCTTGCGCAGATAAATTAATCTCTGCACCTGTTGCAGAATTAGCCATATCAAAATAATTAACTGCGGCGCCTGCATAGGAAAAAGATAAGGCGTTTCTCGATCCGCTATCGGCAATAGCAGTAGGAGCTTGCAATTTACCGGTCAAGCCAGTCATGGAAGTGATATCAGAATTTGCACCGCTATGAGCATATCCCGGTATGGTTAATCCAGATGGAAGAGTTGAACTAATAGACGGAACGCCGCCAGCTGAGGTGATCAATACCCCATTATTGGCGGTAGTTAGACCACTTAATGTTGTTCCGGCTGCGGCATAATAAGCTAATTGATTAGCAAGACCTGGGCTGACTGTTCCTCCTGTACCAAATGCAGCTTTAAGACTAGCACCAGTGATTGCAGCATCAGCACCAGGTGTATAAGGAGATTGGACAAGATAGTAAAGATCGGTATCGGCAACAGTTGTAGTTGGATTTAGTGCATAGATTTGGGCAACTGTCATTGACATATTATTAGGCTCCTGCCGTCTCTAATGGCGTGTTATCCGTCATTAGTAAATCCGATCCATCGGTTATTAATAAAAATCCACTTGGTGGATGCGGTACCTCATCAGCAGCCAATGGGTAATACATAATGGGTATGCTTCCAAAGCAATACATTAACTACCCCATCTAAGTTGGGCCGATGCAATGGTGGTAGATGCACTTAAAATATTTGTTGCATAAATTGGATGCCAAATACCAGCAGCCAAATTAGGTAAGAGTTCGGTGGTTCCATCCCATTTTGTATAGGCAAGATTTCCGGTGACTCCAACATAAATCCATCGCGAAAATTCCCATACGCCTGGAGGAGTGCTTGAATTTGTAAATCCCACATCATAAGTCACCGTTCCTGTGCGAGCTGGTCCGCCCAATGTTCGAACTTGTGAGGTATAAATATTAGGATCTAAAGGTGGTACAAAAGTTACGGGTAAACCCATAGTTTGACATCCTTATCAAATTAAAGGGTAGGCGCATCATGCACCTACCCTATTCACAATTACTTCATAATGACGTAGTTAACTGTACCAACACCTGCATCAACATCAGAGATGATGTCAAATGAGCCAGCGCCAGGAACCACAGTTCGAATAACCGCAGCATTGGTTTGAGTTTGCCATACAGCCAATACCACACTAGCTGCGGTACAGAAGGCATCAACGATATTTTGTGTCGCAGAACCACCGGCAGCAGCAGCGTCCGCTACCATTTTCATACGTACAGCACCGGTAGAAACTGGAATTCCACCTGTTGCAGCGCCAATATCGCCAATCGTATAAACTGTCGATTGACCCATTGCGCCGTTGGAAATGGTTGTATTAAACGCACCACCAGCATTGACGGCCGCCATGATCATGGTTCCGTTTGCACCGGTTGCAGGGAAGGAAATGAAAGTACCCGCATCACCAGATGAACCAGAGGTGATATTGCCAGCGGTAGAGGTGATAGCTCCAGAAGATGTAATCGTACCAGCAGAAACAGCAATATTTCCTGTTGTAACAGTAAGGCCGGTACCCGCTGTTATAGTGGTTCCTGAGCTTAATGTGGTGGTTGCTGATATAGCTCCAGTGACCGCCAACGATTGTCCAAGTGTAGTGGTAGTGCTTGCTGCTTTAATATCACCCGAAGCATTCGAAAATACGACGAGGGCATTATTGGTAGATGCGGGGCCTGAGAATGATACACCACCAGCGGAAGGATCGGCATTGATAACCAATGCATCGATACCAAAACGAGCTGGAAGAGGTTCAACAACAGAGAACATATTACCTGCACTAATCGAACCTGCACCGATCGAGACAAATTGACCCGCTCTAATTTGTTCGATGGATTGCATATCAGCAGCGCGCTGTAATACGACAGTTGATCCTATGCTTAATACGACATAAATACCATTTTCCCAACCATTAGTTTGACCCATGAGTAATACACGATCGCCTTCGACTAAAAGGACGCTATCAATAGTGAGTGATGATGCGGCAATCGTTAAGGTAGCTTTAACGCCATTATTGAGAGGACCATTGAAATAGGTTCCTGCTAAGTCTGCGGTATCTACAACACGACAAGCAGTTAAACCGTCATAAATGTTATATTGTTGGAAAGCCATGAGTTAAATTCCTTTTAATAAGTGATCACAAATTCCATTTGTTAACGTGCATATTATACTATCAAAGTTTGATAAATACATTCATAAAGACCGTTGGCTGCATCACATTAAACGGTGTTCCACCACCTTGAGACGCGACATTGGCAGGATGAGTCACACCAGAGAAAAGATTCTCACCAAAACCAGTATTACCAGCGCCCACGCCAGCATCAACCGTTGATCCTGGATGGTTATGAGCTGGCATCTCAGCAATGGTTTGTAAATGATTTTCTTCTCCAATATAAGATCCAATTAAATGTTGAGGTACTGCCGTAACAACACCCGCCGCAACGTTAGATGTTAAATTAATAGCCGTACCAGCAATCGCATTGGCTTGAGTTGATGCCACAGACATTGTGGTATTAGATAAAATAATCGCATAATAAGTTGTATTTGCAACCAATGGAGTCGGGATAGTTCCTGATATTAAAACGTGTTCTCCCGTAATAATGGAAGCAGTTGAAGCAACAGTAATAATATTTCCAACGTTGGTAAAAGACTGGCTTATGGCAGTAGGTACCGCCCCTGCCATAACACGACCAAGATTTCTTGTGAGTGAAAGTTGGCGGTTTGCATTGAAGTCTGTGAATGAATCAGCACCATAAGCAATCGGCGCTCCAGCAGCAGTGTACATTGGTGCGACAGATTGTCTTGCTTGAAATGTTGTCCAAATTAAATCAAATAATGGAAAAGTATCTTTATCAGCTCGAGCCGTTGCATTAGATGAAGAGCTGCCAATGGTTCCATCATTCATTAAAACCCAACCAAATGGATTAAAGGCATTTAAACTTGTTCTAATATCACCGGTTCTTGGCAAGCTAATAATCGAATCAATTTGATCATTAGTTTTAAAATCAATAGCAGTTGGCGATAAAACATTAACTAAGAAAACCTGAGGCAAAACAATATCAATATCAATTAAAGATGGTGATAAAGGTAAATTGACTTGAAGAAATAAAGCATCATTTCCACAAGTTCCTAATGTTTTTGTTGCAATACTAGGAACCACGATCCCATCAAATATAAATGATTTCCAGGTATTCGTTAAACCACCTACAGGGCCACCACTCACTTGCGTTGTGAAATCTGCGGTAGGCGATCCACCGTTTCCAAAGAATTGTCTTAGTGTGAGTGAAACATTATTCGTTCCACTATTTAATCGCATGAAAATTTTTATACTGACAGTTTGACCACTAAAATTTTGCAATCCTTGACCAATAGGTAATTGCAAATATTTATAGGTTTCAGCTGCGCCAGCCCCTGAACAGGTATAATTAAAATATTGTGGAGGCGTCGGATTGGGCGCAAGGGATGCAATACCAGGTGGGTCGACATCAGGTACATTAGGAAATGAAATAGTATCAGTTGCTGTATTATTATTTTTAGCAAAAATAATATCAGGTGAAGCAGGCCCGTTAGGATCAGCTAAATTACCAACAAAACCAGCATTATTACTAGGTGCAAGAATAGAAAATACTGGAACAGGAGTAATAGTACCTGCATTACGATAAAATTCACCATTTGTAATTAAATTCTGAATATCATTATTTGAGGTAACTACCCCACCACCTCCACTTGTAGCACCTGATAATCCGTCAAAATCCCATAAAAAGTTTTGTGTCGCTGGGTCATCAGAATCATAAACGCGAATGTAATACAGATCATCGGGTGCAGTATCATCAAATTCCCAAAACATGGGTGGCATCGTGCCATTGCCAAAACCTACAATTGGCTGACCATAAGCAACGCTTCCTGCTTCATCTTGGAATGCAGGCTTAAATACAGAAGGATTTAAACTGCTATAAGTATAAATCGCAGCGCCATTCGGTAATCTTGAAAAGTTATCAATGATTACCCAATGTGGATTAGGTTGTATAGTATAAACTTTTGCCATGAATCATATCCTTATGATTACTTTTCTAGCATTTTATTAACTAATTTCTCCCTCACTGTAGGTGAAGTGATAAGTTTATTCAATGCACGTGATGATAAAACGCTCCCGATAGTTGTCATAGGCGCAGTAGCAAGACCTCCTAATGCAAGAAAATCAGATAATCTTGCACCAGTTTTAGGATTTTTCATTAATTGAAATGCTTCAGGATTTTTCTCAACTAAATCAGCATAATTTTTAATCTGTTGGCCTAATTTACCAGGGAATAAAAGATCAAATTGTCTCTTACCTAAATTTTTTGTTGAGATTAAATTTTTAAATGCTAAAGGATCAACCTCACCATTTTGATTGATCGCTCTTTTTAAATAGGCATAACCCAATAATTGGCGTTTATCTTCAGGTAATTTGCTAACAAATTTACCTAATAAATTAGCACGATCTGTTGCTTTCCCTGTCTTAATAAAAGCTTGAACAATCATATCTGGATCACCTTTACCATTCGCAAATTTGTAAATTTCTTTTTCTAAAAATGGTGAATAGTTTTCAGCATAATTTTTTTCTGCTTTATCAAAACTTGTTTGCAATTCTTTGTGACCTGATTGCTGAACAGCAGATTTCACATCATTTTTTAAAGAAGTTGCTAAACGTTTGAAAACAGCACTTGCATTTCGATCAGCTGTATTTGGAGAAGATGCATAGCGCTCAGCAATATCATTCAAATGACTTACTAATGTATTTGCTTCTTTAAGTGTGGGATATTTCTTTTCAGATAATAATGGCTTACCTTCTTTAGAAATAATCTTCCCTTCCACTGTTTTAGTAGGCGTTTCATAACCTTTTAATTTATTCATTAAAGATTTAAATTCTGGTTCAGTTTTTAAAATGTTTGTTCCTTCAATTGCATCAGCATATTGCTTTGCTTGTCTGGAAAATGAAGGTAAAGATAATTTTAAATTAATCTGATTAGCAATTTTGTCAGGCTCATCATAAAGTTTCGTTTTTAAATTACGATGAAATTTATTGGCAGCGACCAGTGTATCATGCAATTCACCTTCTACATTGGCTGGAGAATGTTTTCCTAATAATTGCCCCATCAATGATTGGCCTTTATTAACAATCTCTTTACCTGTTTTCATCATTGATTCAGTAGCACCAGAAAATGGAATTTTAGCAATCACATTTTCATAAGTGCCTTTTAAAAAGGGTGATTGCAACACATCACCTAATGGCGTTTCAGTACCTTTAGTCACATTCAAAGCATTTTGTAGTTGTTCTGGTGTTTGTGATCCACGAAATAAATTAGAAGGTTTTAATGTATTGATAACTTTTCCAGCAACTCCGGGTAGCGAACCTAAAACACCACCTGCAATGGCTCCAGCAACGGGAGTTGCTGGAAAAGTTA
>Ga0207641_10000718_pt1 | contig 35597 bp, 54 predicted proteins | sample KBSSwiS62_FD_184306 | JGI IMG/M metagenome (GOLD analysis project Ga0207641, IMG submission 184306) | Switchgrass rhizosphere microbial communities from Kellogg Biological Station, Michigan, USA - KBS Switchgrass S6-2 (SPAdes) (version 2) | ecosystem: Host-associated > Plants > Roots >... | reverse complement strand
GGGAAAACACTCTAATTACTGACAGCACAAACACATGAAAACCCGAGGGCGTCATTCTAGCGTAGCGAAGTCGATTGTGGTATCCGGCGGGTTCAACCAGCGCGCCGAACCGCCATTTGACCTGACGCCACGACAAGAAGCCATTTGGCGCGAGGTTGTCGCCGGCGAAGACCCGAGCTTCTTCAAGACAGCGGTTGCGAAGGGGTTGCTGGCCGATTACTGCCGGAGACGGTCGAGTGGCGAGGAGATAAACGAGGTCATCCAGAGGTTCGCCGCCGATTGGGCGGACGATCAAAACATGATCGTCGATTACGAGAAGCTGTTGCAGATGCGTGACCGCGAGAACACCGCGACGATCAACCTGGCGACCAAATTGCGGCTGACCAATCAGTCGCGCTATGTGCCGGACACGGCGGCCCGTGTAGCGCGCGATGCGGTTGCCCAGCAGGATGTGCCGTGGGCAAAGCGCGGCTGACGCGGGCCGGCGAGGCTATCAGGTGGATTCACGAATACTGCGTGGTTCCCGGCGGTATGCACGACGGCCGGCCGGTGAGGCTGCGGCCGTGGCAACAAACCGAGATTCGGCGGATATATGACAATCCGGCAGGAACACGACGCGCGATTTTGAGTTTCGGGCGGAAGAACGGCAAAACCTCGCTATCAAGCTTTTTGACACTGCTGCATTTATGCGGCCCCGAGGCGCGCCCGAACAGCCAGCTTTACTCGGCGGCGCAATCACATAAGCAAGCTGCGTTGTTGTTTGATCTTGCCGCGACGATTGTGCGGAACTCGCCGAAGCTGGCGGCGGTGATTGTGATACGCGACACGATAAAGGAACTAACGTGTCCGCAACTCGGCACCATCTACCGTGCTCTTTCCGCCGAAGCCAAGACCGCGTTTGGTTTGTCGCCCAGCTTCGTCGTACACGACGAATTAGGGCAGGTGCGCGGGCCGCGCAGTCGGATGTACGAGGCATTGGAGACTGCGACGGGGGCGCAGGAACATCCGCTGTCGATCGTAATCTCGACGCAAGCGCCGACCGATGCGGATTTGTTGTCGGTGCTGATTGACGACGGCCTGGCGGCGCACGACCCGCGCGTCGTGGTGTCGCTCTACACCGCGCCGATGGATCTGGACCCGTTCGGCGACGAAGCGATAAAGGCGGCGAACCCGGCGTTTGGCGATTTCCTGAACGCCGCTGAAGTCCGCAGCCAGGCGGAAGACGCGCGCCGCATGCCGTCGCGCCAAGCCGAATTCGAGAACCTGATCCTCAACCGGCGCGTCGAGGCCAGCGCACCGTTCATCAGCCGGCAACTGTGGCAGGCGTGCGGGGCCGATCCGTTGCCGCTCGACGGCCACCCGGTTTACGGCGGGTTAGACCTGTCGGCGGTGAACGACCTCACCGCCTTGGTGCTCGGCGCGCGGATCGACGGCGTGTGGCAGATACACCCGACATTCTGGCTCCCTGGTGGCGGGCTCGCGACGAAGGCGCGGGCGGATCGCGTGCCGTATGACGTTTGGCACCGCGACGGGCATCTGCTGGCCGCACCGGGCAAGTCGGTCGATTACGAGTATGTCGCCGAACATTTGCGCGGCGTCTTCGATCGCCAAGACGTGCGCAAGATCGGATTCGATCGGTGGGGTTGGAGACACTTGCGGCCGTGGTTGCTCAAGGCCGGCTTCACTGAAAGCCAACTGGACGAGCACTTCGTCGAGTTCGGGCAGGGCTATCAGGACATGTCGCCGGCGCTGCGCGCGCTCGAAGGCGAGATCCTGAACGGTCGCATTGCGCACGGGGCGCATCCGGTGCTGTCGATGTGCATGGCCAACGCGGTCGTGAAGAGCGACCCGGCCGGCAATCGCAAGTTGGCGAAAGACAAGTCCGCCGGCCGCATCGATGGCGCGGTCGCGCTCGCGATGCTGGCCGGCGTCGCGCCGCTTGAGGACAGCCAGGAGATCGACATCCAGGCGATGATCGTCTGACCGCCGAAAGTCATTCAGGCCGCTTGGCGGCCTTCCTATCGCCTCCCAGGGGCATTCCCATGCAGATGATCCGCAAGACCGCGGCCGGGAAGGCCGCGGGCAGCCAGTCCTACGTGTTGAGCGACGCGACGATGGACCGCTACGGCGACATCATCGAGCCGGACGGTTGGCTGCTCGACGGCTTCCGGTCGAACCCGATCGCGCTGTTCAACCACTCGCCACATCAGCCGATCGGCAGATGGCAGAACATCCGGGTCGAGGACGGTCGGCTTGTCGCGGACTTCCAGCCGGCGAAGAAGGGCACCTCGCAGCGCACCGACGAGATCCTGTCGCTGATCGAGCAGGACATCTTGCGCGCCACCAGTGTCGGGTTCCGCGGCGTCGCGAGCGAGCCGATCGATCCGAAGCGCCCACTGGCCGGCACCCGCTACACCCGGCAGGAGCTGCTCGAAACCTCCATCGTCAGCGTCCCGGCCAACCCGGCGGCGCTCGCGGTGGCGAAGTCGCTGAACATTTCTGACGACACTATGGCCTTCGTCTTCGGCGGGCATGCCGGACAGAGACGGGACATAGCCACAACCGGCGGGCATGCCGTGACGCAACCCCGATCGAGGGGCACTCCCATGACAACCGAGAACCTCACCACCAGTCAGCAGATCGAAGACCGTCAGGCGCGGCTTAACGCGGCGCGCGACAAGCTGTTCGAGCACACCCAAGACCCCGAGCACGACCCGGACATTGCCAATGGCTTGAATGCCGAGATTGCCGAGCAGGAAAAGCGGCTGGCATCGTTGCGGGCGACCGAGCGGTCGCTGGCGGTGCGTGCCGCCGCGGAGCAGCAGGTATTGCCGCCGCTGAGCGCGCCGTCGATCAACCGCCGGCCGCTCGGCCTGCCCGTCAAGGAACGCTCGCCGGGCGCAATTTACGCCAATCACTGCGTCGCGCGGTTTATCGCGGTGGCCCGCGGCCTGCCGATCGAGGCGGTGCTGAGCGAGCGCTACCCGGACGACGAGCAGACCGCGGTCGTCACCCGCGCGGCGATTGCCGGCGCGACCACGACAACCGCGGGCTGGGCGGCCGAACTGGTGCAGTTGGGCCAGGGCGAGTTCGTCAACAGCCTGATGCCCAACCAGGTGTTTCCCAAGCTGGCGCAACTCGGCACCGCGCTGACCTTTGGGCCGAATGCCGGGGCGATCAAAATCCCGTCGCGCGCCGCAACGCCCTCGATCGGCGGCTCGTTCGTCGCGGAAGCGGCGCCGATCCCGGTTCGCCGGCTTGGCACCACGTCGATCACGCTCTATCCGCACAAGGTCGGCGGCATCTCGGTGTTCAGCCGCGAGATTGCGGCATATTCCAACCCCGACATCGAGGCGCTGATCCGCACCAGCATCATTGACGACACGCAGATCAACATCGATGCGTTGCTGCTCGACAACGTGGCGGTGTCGACGACGCGGCCGGCGGGTCTCACCAACGGCGTCTCCACCCTCACTGCGACGACGGGCGGCGGCTATGCGGCGTTTCTCGGCGACCTCGCCAAACTCACGGGTCCATTTTACGCCGTGAATGCCGGCCGCAAGCTGGTGCTGCTGATGAACCCGGCGCAGCGCAACCAGTTGATGTTCGCACCGGGCCCGGCCGGCGCGCCGTTCGGCTGGTCAACCCAATTCACCGACATGTTTACCGTCGTCACGTCGACCAGCATCGCGGCCGGCGCGGTTTACATGATCGACGCGGCGGATTTCGTCAGCGTGTCCGGCGCACCGGAGTTCGAGGTCAGTGAAGTCGCGACCATCCACATGGAGGACACGACACCGCTGAACATCGCGTCCGGCGCGCAGGGCTCGGGCGTGTTGGCGACCCCGACGCAATCAATGTTCCAAACCGCGCAGATCGCGATCCGCATGCTGGCTAACGTCAACTGGGCGATGCGGCGCAGCGGCATGGTGCAGTTCATCGGCACCGGCGTGAACTGGGGATAAGCCAGGGGCGGGGCTTCGGCCCCGCCTGCTCGTGGAGGAAAAGCACATGCGAAGCGACCGCAGCGCGCGCGATGACGAAGGCCCGGCCCCGGTGCCGCAACCGTCGCAGGTGCGCGCCGATTACATCAAGGAGCAGGTACACGGCGAAGAGCCGAGCGCGCTGGCGCCGCCGCGCAATCTCGACGTGCCCTATCTCGGCGGCGATGGCGTGGTGGGTGCCACGCTCACTTGCACGATGGGCGTCTGGGGCGGCCAGCCGACGGACTATGCCTATGCCTGGAAGAGCGACGGAGCCGATGTCGCCGGCAGCGGCGACAGCTACGTCGTGGCGCCAACCGATGCCGGACATAGCATGACCTGCGTCGTCACCGCGACGAATGCCGCCGGCTCGACCGCCGCGCCGCCGTCCAATGCCATTGCCGTGGCGGCGGCGCAAACCGAATCACAACGGAGGGAATGATGGAAAGCACACGCCGCACACCGCCAGCCCCGGAAGCCGACCGGAAGGATCAGGAGCGAGCCCAGAAAGAGCAGACCGACAAGGAAATTGCCGAGCGGGTATCGTCGCCGCCGGAACAGCCGACGCCGACACAGGAGGAAGCCGACGCCTTCAAGGAGGGTGCCGCGGAACCGCCTGTCGAGCCGCCGCCCGAAGCGCGCCACGGCGAGACCGCGCACCAGCGCCGCGAGCGCGAAGAAAAAGAACGGCAACAGCGCGACGTGAAGCCGGAGCAGGGCCGCAGCGGTTATCAGACCCGCACCTGATGGCGAACTGGCTCACCCGAATGCTGCCGTGGGGGCGGGCGGCCGAGGGGCAATACCGCCCCGGACCCTATTTCCTCTCCCACGGCTGGCTGCCCGCCGGCAGTTCGTGGAATTACTGGCAGAACGGCCAAAACGTGCAGCCCTATGGCGGGCGCAGCGCCATGCTGGAGGCATGCATCAGCGCTTACAGCCAGACGGTGCCGATGTGCCCCGGCGACCACTGGCGCAGCCTGTCGAATGGCGGGCGCGAGCGGGTGACGAATTCGGCGCTGTCGCGCATCATGCGGCGGCCGAACGATTACCAATCGATTTCCGATTTTTTATTGAACCTCACCCGCCGGCTGTATGAGCGCGGCGAGACGTTTGCACTCGCGGTGCGCAACGCTCGTGCCGAGATCATCGAACTGCACCTGATGCGCGAAGGCTCGGCGACGGTGGCCGAGGATGGCAGCATCTTCTATTCGCTACAGGGCAACGAGATCATCGAGCAACGGCTGGATTTATCCTATCCCGTGCCGGCCCGCGACGTGCTGCACATTCGGCTGCATACGCCGCGGCATCCGCTCAAGGGCGCGAGCCCAATCATGGCGGCGGCGCTGGATCTGGCAATGTCGGATGCGGCGCTCAACCAACAGATCGCGTTCTATCTGAACCAGGCGCGGCCGAGCTTTCTGCTGACTACCGATCTGCCGCTGAAGCGCGAGCAGGCGCAGGAACTGCGCCAATGGTGGGACCTGCAAACCCAGAGCGAGAATGCCGGGCGTACCCCGATCCTGACATACGGACTAAAGGCGCAGTCGGTTGCCACAAGCGCGGTCGACGCGCAACTCGCCGAAATGCTCAAGATGAGCGATCAGAACATCGCGCTGGCGATGCGGATACCGCTGCAAATCCTCGGCATCGGCGGCACAACCTACGCCAACACCGAGTTATTGATGCAGTCGTGGATCGGCACCGGGCTGGGCTTCACGCTCAACCACATCGAGGAAGCCTTCGGGCAACTCTTCCAGTTGCGTGGCGTGCCCGACGAGTACCTCGAACTCGACACCCGCGCCCTGCTGCGCTCGGCTTATCGCGAGCGCATCGAGGCGCTGGCGCGCGGTGTCATCAGCGGCATCTACAGTCCCGACGAGGCGCGCGCATCCGAAGACCTGCCGGCTGTACCGGGCGGTCATGGATCTGAACCGAGGGTCCAGCAGCAGGTCGTGCCGCTGAGCTATGGCAGCGACATGCAGCCGCCGACGCCGCAGGCGGCATTGCCGCCGCCGGATACGCCACAACCCCCCGCCGACGCAGCGCAAAAGACCGATGAACACGCATCAGAACGGGCAGTCCTTGCCTACCGTGCCGAACGCCGCCGGGCCGCTTGAGGCGCTTGCCGCCGAACTGGCGGCGGACGCCGCCCGTATCGAACGGGACTTGAAGCTGACGATGGCGGCGCTCGCGTCAGACATGCGGGCGGCGTGGGCCGAGGCCGAGTTGCGCGTCGAGCGGCTGATCACGGCGCGCCTCGCCGAACTCAAGGACGGCGAAATCGGCCCGCCAGGGCCACCGGGCGAGCGTGGAGAGCCGGGCGAGGCTATCACAGGCCCACCGGGCGAACCGGGTATCCAGGGGCTTCCTGGGCCGCCAGGGGAGCCGGGCGGCGAAGGGCGCAGCTTCACGATCCGTGGGACGTGGAACCCGTCATCCGAGTATCGCGCGCTCGACGTTGTGATGCTCAACGGCGCGAGCTTTGCGGCGCGGGTCGATGGTCCGGGTCCGTGCCCCGGCGAAGGCTGGCAGATGCTCGCGGCGCAGGGCGGGTACGGCAAGCCAGGCAAGCCCGGCGAGCGCGGCGAGCGCGGGCCGCCGGGGCCGGTGGCGACCGCGCTTGAAGTCGATCCCGAGGGTATGCTGACGCTGCGCTTTGGCGATGGCAGCGCGCTCGGCTGCGATCTCTACCCGCTGCTGTCGCGGCTCGCCCGGTGAACTACTACCGCATCACCCGCGTCGTCACGCCGGCCACGAGCCTCGATCTGGTGACGCTCGACCAGGCCAAGGCATTGCTTGGTATCGATCCGGCGGACACTTCGAAAGACGCACAGATAAGCCAGCACATCAGCGCGACCTCGGCGGCGATCGCCAATTACTGCGACCGCGTATTCGTCCAGCAGGTTTATCGCGATCAGGTCCGCAATGCTTACGGCGGCTACGGCGAGCCGTTCATAACCCGGCAATATCCGATCGCAGTTGACGTTGCCGGCGTGCCGCTCGTCGCCGTCACCGAAGCGGGCGTGGCGCTCGACCCGGCATACCTCGACATCTACCCGGACGCCGGCAGCCTCTACCGGCTCGACGGGTCGGCGGCGCCTTATGCCTGGAATACCGCGACGTTGGTGGTCGATTACACCGCCGGCTTCGACCCGATCCCGGCCGATGTGCAGGGCGCCTGCCTGGAGTGGATATCGATCCGCTACAGCGCGGTCGGGCGCGATCCCTCGGTGCGTAGCGAGACGATCCCCGACCTCATCACCCAAGTCTACAGCAGCAGCGGCGACACCTCGGACGCGACGGGGATGCCGGGCGCGGTCCGCGAGTGGCTGACCCCGTACCGGATCAGTTGGGCGCTGTGACGCCGCAGACGCTCATCTCCCGTCTCGACGCGGCCATTGCCGGCTACGGCCAGACGGTCACCTTGCAGCGCACCGCGGTCGATCCGGTGACCGGCGCGAACACGGTTTCCGAACAGGTCGAAGCACCGGCGGCGGTGCGCAACTTCGGGCCGCAATCGCTGGAAGCCGGTGAGTCGCAGGAAATCCGCGTCGTGCTCAGCCCGACCGGCCTCGGCAGCTTCGGCGTCCCGTCGCGCGACGACATCATTCTGATCGACGGCAACCCGGCCAACATCACCGAGATTGCGCCGTTGTCCTACGGCGGCGCGCTGTGCCGCGTGAACCTGCTCTGCCGTGGCTGACCAGCGCGAGGTGATTCTGTCCCGCCTGGCGGCGCTCTGCGCGTCCGTGAGCGGCATTACCGCGGTGGTGCGCAACGCGCTCGACGTACCGAGCAATGCCCGGCCCGCCGTCATCATCCAGGACGGCATCGAGACGATGCTGAACCAGCCGGAGACGGTGCGCCACAGCGAAATCCAGCGCATGGAATTGTCGCCGGGAATCAGCGTGTATATCCGCGCCGGCGGCACCGCCGATCCCGGCGTCCTGCTGTCGCGCTACCGCAGCGCCATCGTCGCCGCCGTGCTGTCGGACGGCCAGTTGCGCGACGCCGTGGGCACCACCGGCCGCATCACCTATCAGGGCTGCGTCGTGCTGCCGCCCGATGCCGAGGCCAAGGAACACCGGCTCGACATCACCCTGGAATTTGTCTACGCCTTCCGCCTGGACGATCTCGCGGCGTGAGCGGTCTCAACGTCAGCGTCGATTCCAACGTCAACAGCCTGATCCTGCATCTCGACAAGATGCCGGACGAGCTGAAGCGCCGGCTTGAAGTCAAGATCACCCAACTGACGACGCAACTGCTGTCGCAAGTCAAAGCTCGCGAGCCGGTTCAAACCGGGCGGCTGCGCGCCGCCACGCGCCGCTTCGTGGATGTTCGCAATAATTTCGTGCGTGGCCGCGTGCGGATATTGCCGACCGGCAAGGCGCAGCGGGTCGCGGCGGCATTCGGCGCTCTCGAATACGGTGCGCCGGGAAAGCGCCGCAGCGGGCCGGTTCCGGTGAGGGGCTACCGGCGGAACACCGGGCCGGTCGCCGCCTACCAACGCCGCCGCCCGCACATCAGGGCACGCCGCTTTCTGCGCGGCCCGGGCGCCGCGATGCGCCCGCGGGCACGCGCCGAGCTCGAAGCGATCATCGGCGAGACACTGCGCGAATTCACCAAGTTCTAGGAGGAGAAACCGCGATGGCCGCGAGCACACTGAATATCGGGCTACAGTCCCAGATCGAAGGTGAACTGGTATTCACCGGCACCAACGATATCGGGCCGAAGCTGGTAATCACCCTGCCGCTGGTGCAATTCGGGCCGTCCGGCGCGCTCGGCTTTATCCAGGACGAGTGGGGCCAGATCGAACTCGAAGGCGACGTGCTGGCCGATCCCGTGACCGGCTCGTTCGGGACGGTGCTGCACCCGGACGATGCGATGGTGAGCCCAACCAGCGCCGCCTACTACGTCGGAACCGGGATCATCACCTGGCAGGGCGAAGGCGACGTTACCCCGCGCGATGTCGGCAACGTCAACACCTTTGAATTGACGCCGGCCGTCGAGCGTCTCGATCACTGGAACCACCGCGTCGGCGGCATCCGCAAAAAGGATTTTTCGCCGGTCGTCCAGCAGACCATGACCGTGCACATGATTATGGACGAGTTCACCGCCGCGAACCTGCAACTGGCACTGCTCGCGACGGCGGGGCCATAGCCCATGCCGGTCAGCTTTCTCGATCTCGTACCGAAGCGCCCGACGAGCACCGTGACGATCGAGGCCGAGGACGGCGAGCGGGTGCCGTTCGAGGTCACCGGCGTGCCGCTGGCGCAACTCGCCGAGATCAGCCGCAAGTATCCCTCGCTCGGGCGCGTGCTTGACGGCAGCGCCGGGATCATCACCGCGTCGGATGCGATGCCGGCACTGGTCGCCGCCGCGCTCGGGCATCACGGCGACGCGCAATACGAGCAACACGCGATGACCCTGCCGCCCGACGTGCTGCTGGCATTGTCCGGCGAGATCGTGAGGCTGACGTTCCCGCGCAACCCTATCGTCGCGCCGGGCGAGAACGAGCCGGCGCTCGTGGAGGGCGTCAACGGCGCCCAGCCGGCAGCGATCTTGCCGCAGCGATTGAACAGTTGATCCTCTGGAACCACCGGCCCGAAGCGGTCTGGCAGATGACGCCGCAACAAGTGGCGGCATGGGTCAGCCTCGGGCATGACCGCGAAGCAGCCGATCGCGCCAACCGGCTCGCCGATGGCTTCGGCGCGGCGCGCGGCGAACCGCGCGAAGTCGAACGCACGATCAGGGAATTGATGCGTGGCTGACAATCTCACGATCCAGATCGGCGCCGACACCAGCAAGCTGCGCGGCGAAATCGAGCTGGTCGAAGCGCAGATCCAGAATTTGCGGCGGCTGGCGCGCGGCGCATTGCGCAAGGACGACGCCGCCGGCGCGGCCGAATACACCCAGCAGATCGGCAGGCTGCGCACCAACCTCGTCGGGCTGAACCAGACCCTCGCCGAGACCGGCGTGGTGGCGGCGAAAACCAGCCGCAGCATGGCGATCTCGGCGCGCAGCTTTCGCTCGTTCGACCAGGCGGTGCTCGGCATTGGCCGCAGCCTCGGCGGCGCGCAGGCCGGCCTCATCGGGTTTGCCGCCGCGCTCGCTGGCAGAGGCATCGGCCAAGTCATCTCGGGTGTCGTCGAAGACCTCAACAAACTCCAGCAGACCGCCGCCAACACGGCGCTGCCGGCCGCCGACGTGAAGGCATTCCAAGACATCATGGCGAAGGCCGGCATCGGCACCGATGCCGCCACCAGCGCACTGACCGGCTTTAGCAAGGCGGTGTTCGATGCTCAACTGAAGGCGGGACAGTTCAACAAGACGCAGACCTTCGGCGTCGCCGTGCTGAAGGGCGCCGAAGGCACCACGATCGGCGTGACCAATGCAGTGCAGACGATGCGCGGCGCGCTCACCGATGGCGCGGCCGCCGGGCAAAAATTCGTAAACGTCTGGCGCGGCGGCCAGGACAACACGATCAAAGACCTGTCCGAGCAGTTCAAGCTGCTTGGGATCAATGTAAAAGCCTTCCCGACGACGCCGACCGGCTTGATGGATTTGTCGATTGCCGCGGCGCGGGCTCTGCAAGATACATCCCGGCTGAATGAGCAACTCCGCTCGCAACTCGGGCAACAACTGTTCGGGCCGGATTGGGCGAAGGCTACGCAGCAGCTTGTTGCTTACGCCAACAGCCCGGCATGGCAACAGGCACGGGACCAAGCTGCCGCCCTGATAACGCCTGAGGCAATGCAACGACTTGCCGACTACAACACCGCATGGGGTACGCTGCAAACCACAATCACCACCGGGCTTCAGGAATTAACGATCAGATATTTTCCTGAACTCAACGCCGCGATAGCGGCGACGCCATCCGCAATACAGGGATTTTTTACTGAAATCAGCAAAACGATCGAAACGACCAAGCAAGAGGTGCAGGGACTTATCGACCTGTGGAATTGGCTGGGCCGCACGATTAGCGCCGTTGGCTCGGCGATCGGCGGCGCCCTTGGCGCTGCCGGCAACACGACCCCGGCTATGGTGCCGTTTGCGGAGGGCGGCATGGTCGCCGGTCCGGGGACCGCCACCAGCGACTCGATCCTCGCCCGCGTCAGCGCCGGCGAGTACGTCATGCGGGCGCGCGCCGTCGACCATTGGGGGCCGCGCTTTATGGCCTCGCTCAATACCCTGCGCAGCCCGTTCGGCTTTGCCGGCGGCGGTCTCGTGATGCCGCAGCGGTCGCTGCCACGCTTCGCCGATGGCGGCCTCGTCGCGGCCGGCGCGGCCGGCGCCCCGGTGCACCTCCACCTCGGCGGCCACAGCTTCGCGCTGTCGGGCTCGACCGGCGTCGTCGATGCGCTCGTCGTCGAGGCGCGCCGGCAACAGGTGCGCAGCGCCGGCGTCAAGCCGTCGTGGTACGGCGGCAGGCCCGGAGGGCATTAGTGCCAGCGCCGTTCGCCACCGTCTTCGACATCATCTACTACGACAACGGCACCGCCGTTTCCGGTGTGCCGCCCTACTCGGCGCGCGGCCTCAAGGGCACGCTGTCGCCGATCGACCTCGCGCAGGGCAGCGACAAACTCGCCCGCACCGTCAACGGCACGCTGATCGATCTCTCGGCGCCGCAGATGCGCAAGTATCAACTGGAGGCGAATGGCGACGACCAGGATCCGCCGGCGCTCGACGACCTCTGGGTCGGCATGCTGGTGCAGATCTATTGCCACGTCGAGATCGGGCGGCACACCGCTTCCGGTGCGCCGGCGCACGATGCGGTTCCGGGCTCGATCCGCTACCAGGACGACTGGACCTTCTATCGGCCCAGCATGCAGATGCGGATCGTCGAGTGGCAGATCGAGCGCGCCGAGTGGGAAGCCAAGGTGTCGTGGTCGCTGGTCCTGGAGGAAGTCTAGTTGCCCGGGCCGTTCTGTTTCGCGTGGGCCGGCGGCACCATCCAGGATCAGGTGATCGTTGTCACCACTGGGCACACTCATGGCGGCCAGATCGAAACCGTGCCGGTCATCGGCGACACCGAGGCCGGCGTCGGTTTTGTCAAGAATGTCGCCAGCAACCAGGCGCTCGAGCAGAGCACGCTCTATCTGATCGAAGGGCCGGGCGTCTCAGCGTTCTTTATGATCGAGGAGGCGTTACAGCCCTCGCCCGAGTGGATCAACATGAACAGCCCCGCCGGGCAGACCCTGCGCGGTGCGACATTCAAGGCCACCAAGTCGGTGCCGATGGACACCGGCATCGCCACCTTCGCCGCCGGCAGCAACATCGTGGCGCTCGATCCGGCACTCGATCTCGCGCCCGGCTATTACGGCGCGACCGGCCCGGCCATCGGGCAATGCCGCGACACCGGCGGTGGCCAGGATATCCAGATCGGCAGCGCCTACCTGTTCCACGACGGCAGCGGCACCGGGCAGATGTACGCCTTCGCCGCGGTGCCGCCCGACGCGCCCTCGGGCGTGGCCCAGTTCGAGGTCATCGCGCTTCTCAGCGGGCAGTTCCCGTTGCAGCTCGCCGGCATGGCCTCGGACGACTGGACCAGCGTCACATCCATTCCCGAGGCGCACCTTGCCGGCCTGACGCCGGGCCTCACCTACAACATCGCCGGCAACGGCATCGCCACCGGCACCACCTTTGTCGCGCCGGACGGCGGCACCGCGATCACCCTCAGCCAGCCGGCATCCTCTTCCGAGCGGGCCTTGCTGACGATCACCGGGCCGCGCACGCCGAACGCACCCTTTGACCCGGCGATCCACAACCGCTTCGACGAAGACGTACTCGACATCGAGATCGCTCACGAGGAAGGCGGCTTCGCCACCCTCAAGGTGCGCGTCAAGAACCCCGCGGTCGGCCTGCTCGCACCCGGCCGCAACCTCTGGGCGTGGCTCTCCTGGGATCAGGCATGGACACCGGACGGCGGTGCCGCGCCCGATCTGCTGCCGCTGTTCAACGGCCGCCTGGTCGGCGTCCCGCGGCTCCAGGCCGACGAGATCGTCGAACTCGAATTTATCGCCCGGCCCGACGATTACAGCGTGCAGAAGGCGGCGCTCACCGACGAGCTGTCGGTCCTGCCGTGGTACGACCCGGTGTGGTTGGCCTCGAACGTCAACGAAGACACCGTGCTGGAAGCCTACAGCGCGCTGTGGCACGTCGACCGAACCACGCTGGAAGTCAGCGTCAGCGACATCGTGCAGGGCGAGGACGGCATCATCGAGATCAGCGAAGGCCAGGCGCTCTATGACGCCTTCTCGCTCAGCTACGGCCAGCCGCCGCTCAATGCCGTGACGCTCTCCGGCACGGTCAGCTGGGCGCAGCAGGCAAGCGGCCTGCTCGACGTGACGGGGCCGCTCGTCCGGGCATTCTCGAAGGCCGGCTCGCCGCTCGGCAACCGGCCGTTTCCGACCAGCCCGGCAAACGCCAACATCAACCTCGGCATGGGGTTCGGCTCCCGCATCAAGGGCGGCGGCGCGCTGATCGCCATCATGAACGGCGACGGCCTGTTCCAGGACTGGCCGAAGCCGGGCACCAATATCGGCGGCGGCTGGGCGCTCAGCACCGAAAACGATGCCGGCGGCACGCCGCTGTGCTTTATCCACGGGGCGGCCTGGCTGGGACCGGAGATCAGCTACAACGTCACCTTTTTCGGGCACACCCAGCCGGCCGAAAAGGGCGACACCGAAGAGGCCACCAACGTCAACGTGTTCCTGCACGGCGGGCAGATCGGCCCGATCTCGGTCGCCTTCCCGGTCAACAACTACAAGATCCGCATGATCCTCAACTACCGGGCAGACCGCAAACGCACCGAAACGATCAACGCCGTCCTGGTCGGCGATGTCCAGCAAATGCTTTCCGACACCACCGACGCCGACCGCGAGACGGTGAGCTTCACCTCGGAGTACGTCGCGCAGGGGATCGATCCCGGCGGCGAGGTGCCGCTCGGCAACCTTGCCTACAAAAGCTATTTCCAGACCGACCGCGGCAGCCAGTCTTTTGAATACCTGATCCTCGCGGCGCGGGCGAAATTGCGCGCCCGGGCCCGCGCCGTCGACGTGACATTTGCGACAAACTGGACCGACGCCATCGGCCTCGCCATCGGCCTGCGCAACAGCGTCACGCTGTTTGACCGGCGCCTGCCCGGCGGCGCCGCCACCGGCAAGGTCAAGAGCTATCGGCTCGTCGTGGCGGGCGGCACCATGCGCGGCGAGTTCACCATCGGGTGCAGCATCGGCACCGGCCTGCCGGCGAATGCCGCGATCGGCGTCAACAGCTACGTCGAGGACGACTACACCGACGACTACCAGGTCGTCGCCGGCGGCCAGATCGAGATACTCCCGAGCGAGATCGCCTATCAGGCGCTCACCGACTTCGTGGTCTCCGACGACGGGCTGAACCTACCCCTTGTCAACACCGACAACGCGGTCAATTCCTGCACGGTCGTCAACGGTCTCGACCGGCAGATCGAGGTCGCCAAGATGTTCCAGGGCGTCACGATCAAGGGCGAGAACCCGCCCGACGCGATGGCCGAACTGGTCACCACGGTGACGCTCGACATGAAGCCGGTCACCGGCAGCGAATTCCACACCGACTTCTTCCCGGCGCTGACGCCGCTCGCGCTCCCCAAGACAATCGATCTGGAGGCAAGCTGATGCCCGACGGCAGCATCGAGTTCTTTGTCCGGCCGTTTCAGTCGCCCGGCAGTTTCGGCACGATCATCATTCCGTCGCGCCCAAGCGGCACCCACGAAAAGGCCATGCTGACCTGGGGCGCCAAGTCGAAGATGCCCGAGATGGTGCCGACCTCGACCAGTTTTAGCGTGAAGTGCTGCGGCGAGGCGCTCCAGGAAGCCTCGCGCGAGAGCGAAGTCATCCGCATCACCCAGCCCGGCAAGCCGGAGAACTACGTCGACGTCGCGCGCGCCCGCAACGTCAAGCTCAAGAAGCGCGAAAAGAACGCCTGCGGCGGCGCGTTCCAGGCCGAGCTTAACGCCTTCTGGGGTTCGGTCTTCGCCGATATGGACGCCGCCTTCAAACCGTTTGGCGCCGGCGACACGGATGGCCAGAAGAGCTGCGACGTGCAGTGGGCGCTGTCGAATGTGGGCTGAGCCGAGATGGTCGATTACGTTGAAGACCCGATCGGCCGCATCGTTAACGTCCACTGGGCCGACGACGATGGTACCCACCCGCCGGACGAGCCTGTCCTGCAATGCGGCACCTACAGCTATTCCTTTCGGCTGGATTACATCTCGTCGGGTATCGTCAGCCCGATCCCGACCGGCAGCGACGGCGATCCGTGGATGGTCCGCGATCCGAGTTCGCCCGATTGGCAGCACACCTGGCCGCTCGGCCTTACCCTCACCACAGGCGGCATCCTGTTCGGCCGCGGGCAGACCCGCGTCCAGATGACGCCCGCCAGCTACACCATCTCGACCAGCTTCTGGGATCTTACGAACAGTGCCGGCAGCGACCGAACCTATGGCCTGCTCTTGATCCACAGCGCCGGGCCGCGCGATTACAATCAATTTCCCTATCTCGGCATCCCGACATCGCCGCAACCCTACGAGCCGTTTTTCATCTTCACCGGCGGCTCGCTGGCCTGGACGTATCAAATCAACCCCGGCCTCAACGGCGAGATATGGAAGCCGACGATCACCGGCTCGGGCGCCAATGACATCCTGTGGGACGACCCGAGCCGGTTCGACCCGGCTTTCGGCGGCGACGCCCTGATCCGCGTCGTGTGGCGAACCAGCGGCGACCCGGAAGGGCTGTGGCGCGACGCAGATGTCGATGCGTTCTGGCGCGGCTCAACCCTCGGCCCGCAAATCACCCCGGGCTACATCGAGTGGGGCGATCCGCCGATAGCTCATCCACAGGAAAACGCCTACGGGCAGAATATCGGTTTTCAGATCACCAGCATCTGCCCGGATCTTCCCTACCGGCACGAAGACCCGGTGTCGATCCACGACGACGGCAGCGAAGGCAACCTCGGCGGCGGCTAAATGGACATCACCTTTCGCACGCTAGGACCGTGGGGGCCGGGCAAGGGCTCGAACCTCCAGCCGTCCGAAGTCGATAGCAATTTCTGGTCGATCGCGCAGGCGATCCTCGACCTTCAGGAGAACCCATCGCTGCCGAACGGGATCGCCTCGATCACCGTCTCCGGCACGCAGATGACGATCTACCTCAACGACGGCACCGTGCTCGGGCCGTACACGCTGCCGGTGCTGACCTTCACCTGGCGCGACGAGTGGGAGCCGGGCACCAGCTACGCCGCGCTCGATGTCTTCAAGGTCACCAATGTCGGGATCTTCATGGTGGAGATCTCGCACATCAGCGACGTGGCGTTCGATCCCGCCCTGACGGTCGGCGGCGAGCCGGCATTGCTCCAGCTGTTCGGCTCGACCGATGTGCGGCTCGTCGGCCTGCCCGACGTGCGGGTCGACGAGAACCTGCAAAACAGCAGCCTGCTCGAATACCTCGACGGCTACTGGGTGAACCTCCAACCCGGCGACATGCTGTACCAGAGCAGCAATGGCGTCTACATCACGGGCGGCGCCATCACCGGCATGCCGGTGCCGGTCAACCCCAGCGACGTTGTCAACAAGGCATACGTCGACGCGCTGCCGGCCGGCATGACCGCGCCGCCCGACACGATGATGGCGAATATCGCGGGGGTAACCGCACCCGCCATCCCGACCACCCTGTCGGCCTTCCTCGACGCAGTGCTGGCGGCGAGCATCGTCGGCTCGCTGATCTACCGCAGCGGCACCGGCTGGGTCGCGCTCGCGCCCGGCACCACCGGCTACTACCTGCGCACCGCCGGGCCGGGCGCCGACCTGCTGTGGGACACCGGCGGCACCGGCGTCACCGCGATCTCGGCCGGCACCGGCATATCGACGGGCGGCGCGCCGATCACCGGCGCCGGTACGGTGTCGCTGGCGCCGGTCGCCGACAACACGATCCTCGCCAATGCCAGCGGCACCACCACAGCGCCGGTGCCGACCACCCTGTCGGCCTTCCTCGACCGCGTGCTGACCAATGCCCGCGGCGCGCTGATGACGCGCACCGGCGCGGGCTGGGTCGCCTTGTCGCCGGGCACCGCCGGCTACTATCTCAAGACGCAGGGCGCCGGCACCGACCTGATGTGGGACGCGCCGTCCGGCGCCGGCACGGTCACCAGCGTCGCCGCCGGCGCCGGGCTCACCACCGGCGGCGGCCCGATTACCGGCAGCGGCACGATATCGCTCGCCGCCGTCGCCAATCTCAGCCTGCTCGCCAACATCAGCGGCGCGAGCGCGGCGCCCGCCGGCACCACCGTCTCGCAGCTCCTCGACGCCGCCATGTCGGGCACCCAGGGCGCGGTGCTCTATCGCGGCAATGGCGGCTGGGTGGCGCTGTCGCCGGGCACCAGCGGCCAGGTGCTGACGACAGCCGGCAGCGCCGCCAACCCGGCCTGGGCCAACGTGCCGGCGAGCGCGCCGATCGGCAATCTGCTGATCCTCGGCAACATCAGCGGCTCGACCGCCGCCGCGACCGGCGTGTCGCTGAGTTCCGTCATCGATGCCGTGTTCGGCTCGGTGCGCGGCATGGTGCTCTATCGTGGCGCGGCCGGTTGGGCGGCGCTCGCCGCCGGCACCGCCGGCCAGGTGCTGACCACCGGCGGCACCGCGGCCGACCCGTCCTGGACGACGCCCACCGGCGGCGGCGCCGGCGCCAGCGTCTCGACCGGCACCACGCCGCCCGCCTCGCCCGCCGCCGGCGACCTGTGGTGGGACAGCAGCGACGGCAGCGGCCAACTCTTTGTCTGGTTCGACGATGGCACCTCGGCCCAGTGGGTCGTCGCCAACAGCGCGATTGCCGCCGCGCCGAAATACAATATCGGGTTCTCGTTTACCGGCGGCGTGCTGGCGAACTCGCAACTCCTCGGCATGCACCGCGTCTCGAAGGCGATCACCATCCCGGCGAATTTCGGCGGCCACGAGGGGCACGTCAGCCAGGCCGGGGCGACCGCGGCGGCGACGGCAAACACGGTAATCAGCGTCGACCGCGCGCTGTCGGCAAGCCCTAACACCTTCACCCAGGTCGGCATGATCACCATCACGGCGGGCGGCATCGCGCCGACCTTCGCCACCTCCGGCGGCGCCGCGATCAGCCTCGCGCAAGGCGACGTGCTGCGCCTCGTCGGGCCGTCGAGCGCCGACACCACGCTGGCCAATTTCTATGCCACCATCGTCGCGCAGGAGACTTGATGGCACTTTTATTCTGCGAGGGCTTTGACAAATACGGCGGCGCGAACAGCTACGGCGCGGGCGTGTCGGCGCTGCTGACGGCCGGCGAATGGAACTCGACCAGCGCCAGCCCGGCAATCGTCGCGCCGCTCAGCCAGACCGGGCAGGCATTGTCGCTGGGCACGATCACCAAGACGCTGCCCGGCGCCTACGGGCGGCTGATCGGCGGCTTGCGGTTCAACAGCCCGCTCGGCGCCGTCAACCTCGGGTTGCAGTTTCTCGACGGCGGGTCGTCGCAGGCGGCGGTGCAAATCAACACCAGCGGCACCGTCAGCGTGCGCAACGGCCTTTTTAACAGCGGCACGGTGCTCGGCACCTCGACCGCCAGCATCACCGCCAACACGACGCACTATATCGAATTCGACCTGACGTTCGCGAACGCCGGCTCCTATCAGGTGTGGATGGACGGCGTGTCGATCCTCAGCGGCAGCGGCGACACCACGACGACGGCGAACAGCAGCGCAACCGGCATCGCGATTCAGACCGCCGGCGGCACCGCGATCGTCGACGATTTCTACGTGTTCGACGCCAGCGGCACGACGAACAACGCGCCGCTTCTGACGAGCCCTCGGATCGAGACGCAATTTCCGACCGGCGATGCGGCGATCCAGTTCGCCGCCGGCGCCGCGATCCTTGGCTCAAGCGTCACCCGCAGCGGCACCAACCAGGGGACGATCGCCAATCAAATGCGGCTGCGTGCGGTGACGCCCGCCGTCGCCTGCACGCTGAACTCGATCGCGTTCCAGGCCGGCGGCACCGGCAACGGTGCGATCCAGCTGCGCCCGGTGGTCTATTCCAACGTCGGCGCCGCGCCGGGCGTGCTGCTGGTCTCGGGCGCGACCGTGACCGGCACCACGGCGGGTGCGGTCAAGACCATGCCGGTGTCGACGCCGCTCGCGCTCACCGCCGGCACGACCTACTGGATCGGCCATATGTGCGACGTGGCGCAGGGCGCCGCGCTGGCGCAACTCTCGGCGGCCAATGACGACGTGACCTCGACCGCGACCTTTGCGGCGGGCGCGCCGGGCAGCGCGCCGACCGGCACCGCCGCCGTCGGCACGGTGCTGTGGGCCAACGTCACGGTCAGCGGCGCCAACTGGTTCGCCGTCAGCCAGGCGCCGCCGCAGGGCAATCTGAGCTATGTCTTCGATGCCGTGGTCGCCCACGAAGACCTCTACACCTACCCGCCGCTCTCGGTGCCGCCCTCGGCGATCTACGCCGTCGCGGTCAAGGCCAACCTCAGCAAGTCGGATGCCGGCGCGAAGACAGTCAGCATGCGGATGAAATCCGGCACGACCGACAGCGCCGGCACCACCGCGAGCGCCGCGCCCGGCACCGGCTATGGCTGGCTCAGCAGCCACTTCGCGACCGACCCGGCGACCGGCGCGGCGTGGACGCTGACCGGCATCAATGCCGCGCAGAGCGGCGTCAAGATCGAGACATGACCGATATCAACCTCGATGCCGCAGCGCGCGAAGCGCTGCTGACGACGGCGCCAGCCGGAACCGCGGCTGGGGTGGTGCGCGAAGCGCTGATGGCGACCGCGACCGCGGCGATGACGGCCGGGGCGGTGCGCGAGGTGCTGTTGTGGGCACCGCCGCCGGTCGTGGTATCGCTGAACGCGCAAACCGTGATCTCGATCAACACGGGATAAGAACGATGGCCATCGATTTCCCGAGTGCCGGGCTGACCCCCGGCCAGATCCACACATCCGGCAGCCGGTCGTGGGCGTGGGACGGCGCCAAGTGGGGGCCGAGCGCGGCGGGCACCAGCATCGGCGACATCTCCTCGGTCGCGGCCGGGCCTGGCCTCACCGGCGGCGGCAGCACGGGCGACGTTACCCTGAGCCTGGGGGCCCCGGTGAGCATTTCCATGGGCGGCACTGGCGCCACGACGAGCGGCGCTGCGCTGACCAGCCTCGGGGCGGCGCCGCTGGCAAGCCCGGTATTCACGGGTGATCCGCAGGCGCCGACGCCAGCCACCGCGGACAACGATACGAGCATCGCCACGACGGGCTTCGTCAAGGCGCAGGGGTATCTGCTGAATAATCAGTTGATCACGCTTAGCGGCGACCTGACGGGCTCGGGTGCGACCGCAATCGCCGCGACTTTGGCAACCGTGAACAGCAACGTCGGCACCTTCCAAGGACTAACGCTCGATGCCAAGGGACGGGTCACCGCCGCCGTCAACCAGAACTATGTGACCGGCGGGCCGTATCTGCCGACAGCGGGCGGTACGGTGACCGGCGGTATTGTTGTCGGGAGTGGCACTAATCCAGGCGCGGGGGCTGTACTCGCTACTGACTCGTTCCGAGTTTTTGGCTCAACTGCTTCGCAAGTACAACTGAACAATAGTGCTGCGGGCGGTGCGCAAGTTGTGTTTAACAACGGCGCGCGAACCTACAATGTCGGTGTCGATACTCAGGCCAGTGGAAATCAGTGGGTAATCTACGATAACAACGCACCAGCCTACCGACTGGTTATCCATACAGACGGCGTCTGTTTGAATACCACTGGGACATGGTCGGCGTTGTCGGATGCTCGGCTGAAGCGAGAAATTACCGATTATTCGGCTGGTCTTGCTGAAATCCTCCAGCTTCAGCCAAAGACCTTTTATTATAATGGCTTAGCCATCCCTGATGACGGCACGCAGCAGTACGGACTGGTCGCGCAGGAGGTTGAGCCTGTCATGCCGGAATTGGTCAGCGACACTCCTTGGCAGAAATTCGACCCGGAAACCAGCGAGCCGCTGGCTGAGCCGGTGTCTTATAAAACTGTCGATCCTGGCCGGGCGATCTACGCTCTGATCAATGCGGTCAAGGAATTGACCGCGCGCCTCGAAGCGTTGGAGGCGCGCTGATGCCCGCAGTGCCGTGGCCGGAATGGCTGCCGGATCAGCCGGCGCTCAGGGCGGGCCGTGGCCGTCCATTATGCGCGACGACCGCGGGTCTTGCACGATCGGGGCGGGTTGCCGCTTCCTCTCGCTCGTCGTGACGCAACCGAAGTGGTTGTTGCACGTCGTTTGGGTCGTCCCGTACTTGCTCTCCGCGGTGGCCTGGCACTCGTAATAGTAACGCTTGCCGATCCAACTGCCGTGACATTCCATCGACGATCCGGCGAGGGCTGGCCCGGCGAGGGCGATGCAAGCGAAGGCGGCGAGCGTTAAACTGCGGTAAGCCATGATCGAACCTCATACGTTCGGTGGTGGTTAGGCGCCGCGGCGGGTTTCAGATACCCGCGCGGCGCCGCTTCCCATATCGGGCAGTCCCAGCGGCGCCGGCTTGATAGCGCCGGCCAATTCTTTGATAGCAGGGACATCTGCGGATGATGCTGCTCCCGCTTCTCGTGACCGTGCAGCTCATCATTTTGCATGTGCCAGATGGGTACGAGGTTGCCGTCAACCCGGCGCACGTCAGCACGCTCCGCGAAGCGGGACATTCGCCCCGCCTCCAGGCGCTCGGCATACATTGCGTGGTGGGGCTGACGAGCGCGAAGTTTATCGCCGTCACGGAATCCTGTCGGGACGTGCAGCGGCGGCTGCTGGAGGCGCGCTGACCTTAAAAGGATGATGCCATGATCATCGAAATCCTGTTTGTCGTTGTGATGTTCCTCTGGCTCATCACGATATTGCCGCTGCCGCAGATGCAGCCATTCTCGTCATCCAATGTGTTCTTTGCCTTCGTCGCGGTCCTGCTGTTGGGCCTCTATCTCTTCCTCCCCGGGCTGCGGGGATAAATTACCGATTGCGGTCGAGCTGCCTGACCACGGTGCGCAGGCAGTCGGTGTTGTCTTTGCTCATCTCGTAGGTCGCCGGCAGCGCCAGCAGCAGGGCAAGAAAGGCCGCGGCTAGACGCGCGGACGCAATTCGGCTGTATATGGCCGCAGTCATTTGACGCCTCCAACGTCGAATGATTAGGGGCCGGCGATCGGCGTTGGCGCGCTGATGCCGGTCCCGCCCTCTCAGGGCGGGTCTCTACTCAATTCGTCGGATCGGAAAACGTCGCAGGATTATTTGCGGCGGCGTCATACCGCGATGGTCGGCGGCAACGGGATTTCGGTGCCGATGGGCCGCCACAGGTGCAGGCAGTGCGGATGCACATTGACGTGGCTGCTGCGTGGGACGTGCAGTTGCATCACCGTCTCGGTGTCGTCCCAGAACAGCCGCTTGACGCGATCCATCTCGGCCCAGGTCGGGGCGCGGTCCTGCCGCGATACGCTGACGTGCTCCCACGGCACCTCGGCATCACCGCTAGTCGCCAGGATCGCTAATCCAAGCAGCCGGAACGCGCCGAAACGGTCACCCGTGGCGCTGGCATACGGTCCCTGTCGGATGCGCGCCTTCTCCAGATGTGTCCAGTCGTCTTTCATTTCCCCGCCGATGGAACGAGCGCGGAACAAGGCCGTCGTCCCGTGTCAGCACCGTGTCAATAAAAGCTCGTTTCGTTCTGTTTTGACGGGTTCGGCCGGGTTTGAAATTGTCGCTAAGTGTTTGATCTCTATGGCGGACCCGAGAGGATTCGAACCTCCGACCTCTGCCTTCGGAGGGGCGCGGCGGTACGGTAAATTGTCTAACATGCTCAAGCACTTAGCCGGCTACCCTCGGCCGCCGTGCCAATGCCGTGCCAGAACGCGCGGATCGCTTCTTCATGTCCCTGCGGCATCAGGTGGACATAGCGCTCGACCTGATCGAGCGACGCCCAGCCGCCTTCCAGCTTGAGGCGCAGCGGGTCGCGATAGAGCGCGTAGTGCCACGACGCCCAGGTGTGCCGCAGATCGTGCTGCGTCAGATCCGGGTCGATCCCGGCGCGTTCCTTGGCGAGCCGCCAGGCATGTTTCATCTGGCCGCCGCCGAGCCGCTCGCGATCGGCGTAGGGTTTGCCATCGGGCCGCCGCACTACCCGGCCATCGCGCCACGGCAGGTTGGCGAGTGCAGCGACAAGCCCCGGCGGCAGATAGGCATGGCGCGGTTTGCCGCCCTTGGTCTTCCACAAGATCGCCCGCGCGCCCTGAAGATCGACATCGGCCCAATCGAGTTCGAGCGCTTCCGACATCCGCGCGCCGGTGCCGAGCACCAACTCGACCAGCGTCTTCAATGACGGTTGCCGCCAGCCGATCGGCTCGCACGCCGCAACGAGCCGGTTTGCCGCTTCCGGCAACAGATAAAGGGTGCGGCCCGCCTCGCTCTTGGGAATGACAAAATGGACCGGATCGCACCACCCCTGTTTGTGCGCGAGGCTCATCACCGCGCGCAACGGCACGATGACACCGCGGCGCAGCGTGTCGGCGGCAAAGCCGGGGATCAGGATGTCGCGCGCCACCCGGTTGACGAGGCTCTGGTTGACCTGGGCGAGCTTGACGTTGCCGGCAGCGGCAAGGATCAGCGCTAGCCGCCGGTGCGTGCCGGGGCTGCGCGGCGCGGCTTCGAGATAGAGGGTTACCGCCTCGGCGAGCGGTCGAGCGCCACGACGCGGCCCATGCCATTCGGCGCGGAGGATTTCGGCGGCGAGTTGGGTGGCCTCTTCCTGCGCGAGCCGAGGATTGTTGCTTTCAGCGCGTTTTCGTATGCGCTGCCCCGCGACCGTGCCGACGATCGTGAGCGCCCCGGTGTCGGGTCTTCGCTCGACTCGCAGTCCTTGTCCTTTGCGTGGCACCTAAGTTTCTCCTCCAACGAATTAAGTGCGTGCTCATCGAACCGCACGGTATGGCCGACGCGCAATACCTCCACCGCGCGCTCGCGGATCACCTGCCGCAACTGCCGCTCGGTCATCCGGTAGTGCGCGGCAACCTCGGCCAAGGTCAACGGCGGATCGCCGGGTGCGAGAACAAGTGCGCCGGTCATTCTCGCCTCTCCCTGTGCTCTGCCGGCGTATCGACGACCAGCCGAATCCGCCGCGGCATGACATGCTGGGCGTTGCACGCGTCGCAGCAGCGGCCGGGCGCGACCGGCTCGGCGACGTGGCCGTAGCCGTAATACGTGCGCCCGCAGATCGCGCAGCGCCGGGTCAGGCTCTTGCGTCGGATCGTGTTCATTGCAAGGTCTCGCGCCACCGGGCGGCCAGCGCCCGCAGTTCTTCCAGGCCCATTTGATCCATCAGTCTGCTCCGCGCCGGGATGACGATATGGACATCGCATCGATCGCAGCAGCGACCGGGGCCGAGCGGGCTCGCGGCGTTGCCGTCACCGAGATACATCCGCCTGCACAACATGCAGCGACGGGTGCGGCTGGTCATATGTCGATCTCCCGTGTCGGGCGGCCGACCAGCCGCTCTAGATCGATCAGCGCGTCGGTGAATTTCACGCTGCTGTGGCCGTAATAGTGCCCGGCCCAGACGACCCGCCGCGCCGCGGTGTGCAGCTCGCGCGTGACTCGCAGCTTGCCGTCGAGCTCGCCGCGCTCGATCAGGAAATCGACGCAGGCGTCGGCGATCGCCGAGACGAGTTTGCTTTCGGCTGACATCGCCTATTCCCGGAAGAGCACTTCGCGCTGCGGCGGTTCATCCGGCTCGACCGCGCCGGGCTCCTCCTGTTCGGGGCCGGGCGGGCGTCCACGACGACGAGGAGTTGCGTGGGGACCGTCGCGTGGTTCGGGGGGTGCCCGCCCGGGTTCGAGTATTTCGTTGCGCGCCATCTCGGTGTCGGCCGCGCTGGCTAGCGCCTGATAGTGCGCCAGGTGCGGGCGCAGCCGGTCGCGGCGCTCGGTGGCGATGGCCTGCCACCAATCGCGGAAGGCGACGGTGCCCTGGCCGGCGGCGGCCTCGGCGATGCGTTCGTCGGATGAGGACGCCGGCGGCGGCTCGATCTGCTCGGCGGCGAAGGCGTCGAGATCAACGCCGACGCTGACCGGCTCCTTCTCGCGCGCCGGGATGTCCTCGATCTCGGTCTCGTCCAAGAAGCCGAGGCCGGCGATCGAGAGCGTCACCCGCCGCTTCGCCTTGGTGATCGCTTTCAACATACCATTGGCGCGCGCCTCGCCGCGCAACCCGGCGACATTGACGGCGCCGAAATCCTCGTCGGTGCGGCCGGATTTGTCGCGCGCCTTGGCGTGGACGATGAGCAGGTCGCCATCGACCTTCTGCGATATGATCTCGATGCTGATGCCGTGTATCTGGCGAAGCTGGTCGGCCGCCTCGCGCCGCGCGTACAGCGTCAGCTTGCCGGATAGGGTGATGTACTCCAGCGGCCTCGTGAACGGGTTGAGGCCGACGCTCTTGCAGACCTCGACATAATACCGGGTGCGCTCCTCGGGTGTCAGGCGGGCGAGGTCGCCCTTGGCGATCACGCTCTCGATGATGTCGCCCGGCCGCGCCGGCGTCGTGATGTCGGTCATGCTTACTCATCCCTGCGTTTTGAAAAGACATCGCGTGCCAGGATTGCGGCGAAGAGCGCAGCTATCAGTCTGTATTGCGGGGCGCCCGCTTGGGCTGCGCAGTCAACCGCGGCGCCGATAGCCTCGATTGCCGTGTCTAGGCTGGCGCAGATGTCTTCTTGCTTGTCGGGCGTCACAACGCTTCCTCTTCCTTGGCCGAGACCCGCAGCGTGCGGATCGTCGCCGCCGGCAGCACCCGCTCGGCCCGCTGGTGGCTGCGGTAGGTGATCGCCCAGCCGGGCAAGTAGCCATAGGTCGCCCGGCCCATCGCCGCCTTCAGGTGCGCGTCGATTTCGGTGATGCGGCGCTCGAAATCGCTGATCATCGACTTCAACGCCTGCCGGTCCGGGAGCGCGCTGTGGAGGTAGTTGTCGCTCGATAGGTCGATGGTGCTGCCGTCGTCGAGAAGCCCCTCCAGCGCCTCCGCAGGCGCCGCGGGCGCTATCCGGCCGGCATCCCATTCCTCCCACCACCGGGCGGCGGCGGCGAGCAGCTTGGCCTCGGCCAGCGGGTGCCGCGGCACCTCGAATTCGTAGAGCGGTAACGATCGGCTGGTGACCATCACCGCCAGGATGCCGCGCTCGACGCCGGTGCAGAGCATCTCGCACAACGTCTGGAGTTGGTAGGCCAGCGAAGGCCGGCCCTGCCACACCTCGGGCGCCACCGTCTTGCACTGGATCAGGCCGCGGTTGCCGGCGCTGTCGGCGAACCACGCATCGGGTGTTGCACCGATACGATGCTCGGGCAGGGTGTGAAACGTCGTCGCCTTCTCGATCTGCCAGCCGGGGTGCTCCTCGCGCATCGCTTCGAGGATCGCCGGCTCCAGGATGCGGCCGCGCTTCATCGCCGCGTTGTCGCCCTCGTTGTGGTGCCCGGTCATGGTGCCGGCTAATTGCTCGCGCGTCAGGAACGGGTGCGCGTCGAACAGCGCCGCGATGCGGCTGGCGGTGAGCAGCCCGCGGCGCCGGTCGAGCCACTCGCCGCGCGACGTGATCGTCCAGGATTCACGCTTCATCGATCACCGTCGCGCAGAATTGAGGTGTTGATCTCAATGCCGATCAGCCAGCCGTGCCCGTCATAAAGGAGCACTACGCCGGGCGTTACTTCCTCGCCCTCGGTATCGGGACCGTCAGCGCCGGGTATCAAATCGATATGCAGCACATCGCCCTCGCGAGTTACAGTTAAAGCGGTCATCGCCGGCCTCGTGAAAACTTTCGCCTGATTCAAACCAGGCGGCATAGGCCATCGCTCACTCACGTTGGTGCTGGCCCCGCTTCTCCACCCAATCATCGACGAACTGGTCGATTTCCGGCTTGGCGGACTTCCCGTAGAACTCATCGGCCTGGGGCGGGTCTGACCACCGCGCCAGGCCGGGGCGCCAGTCGAGGTCGAGCGTCACGAATATCTCGTCCGGGCCGGCCGTCGTGCGGACCTCGCGGCCGGCGACGAGCGCGCGGAAATCGTTGCGGTTGATGACGATGCGCCAGGCGGCCATGCTGCCTTGCTCCCCGATAGCGGAGCCAGAATAGCGATAAAATTTTATCGCCGACAACGCCGATTTGTCGGCATTCGGCTTTTTTGTCGCAGGCCACGCTTGCGTTAAATTTTACCGTCGCCTAGCCTTATGCGCGCCTGACAAATCCACGAAAAGCCGAACGCGGGAGGTGTGTGGATGCCGGAGGCCATCAACCAGCTATGGCTAAGTTTGACGTGCCGCGCGGAAGACGCGCCGGTTCAGCCGGGCGTTAGCTCCGGGCCTTGGCTGGCAATTACCGAGGACCGTAAATGGTGGCTGATCGAGTGGACCGGCGCCGAGTTCGCTACTCTACAGGGTGCAAGATGTCGGCCTCTCGCTCTATGGCTTCTGCCGCCAATTCCTGGCCTGCTGCCGCAAATTCTTTCCGCACTAGCTTGAGCGCCTTGGCAATCGCCCGCGGGATGATATCGGCGGCGTTGCCCTCAAGATCGCCCGGCGGATAGGCGCTGAGATGGAAATAGAGCGACACGGCGAGCGTCACGACCTTGGCCAGTTCCTCGTCGGATCGGCGCAGGCCCATCAGCTCGGCAGGGTCCATTTTAAGCGTCGCGGCGAGCTTGAAAATGTGGGCGATGTTGCGGCCCTGCGCCGGCGGCTTGCGGAAATAGTGTTCGGCTAAGCCGGCGTCCCGGCCCGCATCTGCCAGGGTTTTCCCAAGCTCCGAGGCGCGCGCCTGCGCACGCTTGCGAAACTCGTCATCCGACCATTGCATCGTTGTCCCCGGCAGAAGAAAATTTTCTAGCACCTCTAAGGATTTCAATCCAGTAAAATTCAGTGTTAATCCAGAGCGCCGTTTGGTCTTGAAGGCGATAAAAATTTATCGCTATCCTACCGGGCATGACCGCCTACGACCTCCTGCTGCTGGCCCGCATCTATCTCGCCGCCACGGGCGTCTCGCGCACCCAGCTCGGGCAGATCAGTTGCGGCAACCGGATGATCTATTTCCGCCTTGAGCGCGGCTTGGGCTGCCACAGCGCCAGCCTCGAAAAGGCGCACGCCTGGTTCGCCGAGCACTGGGAGAACACCGGCATTCCGTGGCCGGCGGAGATCCCGAAGCCGCGGCCGCACCGCGGCCTGCGCGACGGACCAGCAAGATTTGAGAGGGACTGCGAAATCGCCTGACGACGGAGGGGGAATTCCGCCGGTGACTGATTTACCAGAAGCGTATCTCGGGCAATGGCAGCATCTCACTGCGCCAATCGGCCGAGTCATAGATGCACTTGCCGCAATCTTTGATCGGGTTTGCCAAGTCCGGCGGCATGGCGATATCGATGTCCACCGCATTCTTAACGAATGCGTCAGCGAATTCGGTTTGTCACCGTCATACGAACGCAAATCGGCCATTCTTGCCAAGGTGTTACCGCATCTTGAACCTTGCCTCGATCGGTGCGAGAGCCCCATCGAAGCGATCATGCTGTTTGCCATGCTCAGCACATTCGCCATCCATTGCACGGGCGACTGGTCATCGACGGGAGACGGCATACTGATCTATTCGAAGCCCGGCTCCGACGAAGGGATGGCGCTTTGGCAGCAGGCGACCGTAGGCCGATACCGTCCTGATTTCATACTGGACGGCCCTCGCCGCATCGTGATCGAGTGCGATGGGCACCATTTTCACGAGCGCACGGCCGCCCAGGCCCAACGTGACAGATCGCGCGACCGTCACTTCCAGATGGGCGGCTATCTTGTCCTGCGTTTCACCGGCTCGGAAATCTATCGGCGACCCAGCCAATGCGCCGTCGAGGTCTTCGATGCCGCCTTTCCGGGGCGTTTTTCGCGATGAGCGCGCCGGTTTGGATGAAGTTTTACGTCGGGGATTACCTCGGCGACACGATGCATCTGACCCGGGATCAGCATGGCGCGTACCTGCTTCTAATCTTCGCTTACTGGCGGAATGGCTCGCTTCCTGACGATGACGAGGTGCTCGCCGGCATCACGAAATCGAGCCCGGAAGAGTGGCGTTCGCTGCGTCAGGTCGTTGCAAAATTTTTCAGAATTCGCGGAGGTTTTTGGCGGCAAAAACGCGTCGAGGCTGAGTTGCGCGACGCCGAAAAGATCGAAAAAGCTAGGCGGGCAGCGGGGTTAAAGGGAGCCGAAGTTCGATGGCAAACGCATGGCAAAGGCAATCGCAAACGCATGGCAAAGGCAATGCGATCGCATTCCCCCCCTCTGGACTCCCCCCCTACAGATTCAGAGTCAGAGGTAGAACCCCCCCCTATAAGCCCCCCCCCCAACGGAGCGCATGATGGGCGAGAACAGGCATCGCGGCTTCCGCTCGATTGGCAGCCTGACGCAGCCGATCGTGAATTCGCCGGAGAGCTTGGTCTCGACGCTGGAAAGATCGCAGACCAGTTCCGCGACTACTGGCAGGCCATCCCCGGCCGCAAGGCCACCCGCCTCGATTGGCACGCCACCTTCCGCAACGCCTGCCGCCATTACGCCACCCGGACTGGTGGCAACGGGAGCGGACGCGGAACTCACCGACCGGCTGCTCCTGGCTTCACTTCCGCCATCCGTCGCGCGTTCGCTGACGCCGACGATGAGAACCTGGGATGATCCGATGCACGGCTTCGATTACCAGATCACCGGCTACTCGCTCGCCGAGCCCTTGCCGTCACCGACTGACATCGACACCGCGCGCCAACTGGTCGAGGCCGCGATGCAACCAGCGCCGGCCAAATCGGTTGCCGCCGAACTGGCCCGGCTTGCCGCCGTCACCAAAAGCCGCGCCGATCCCGAGGACGATCAGACGCTGCGGTTCGCAGCGTTTCGTGAAGAACTCGCCGAGTTTCCCCGCGATGTCATCACGACGGCGCTGCGAAAGATTGCCCGGCGCGAAAGATTCTTCCCGTCGCTGGCGGAAATTCGCGACCAGTGCCAGCGCGAGTTCACGCATCGACAGCGACTAGCAGCGGCGTTGCGCGCCGGAGGGGCAACGCCTTCGCAAAGAAGCCATACGTATGGGCGAACGTCGTAATCGTATGCGTTCAGTATGTTGACCGATGTGCATTGTGCGCTGGCTGATCGCCTTTCCAAATATGCGGCGATGTTTATTGCATCGTATCGTGCTTTGGGAGGAATGCAGGTTATGTCAGACGCAAAGTATCCTATCCTTCGCGTGCCGCCGACGGCGCTTCGGGACTCTCCCCAGCAGCCGCCGGGCCGAAACGCTGTTTCCGGCTCGCTTAACGCGCTTGCTAAAAGCATCCAGGCGGTTGGTCTCCAATATCCACCTTTGGTCACGCGAGACCCTACCGGTGACACGTACACGATCGTCGACGGGCACCGTCGTGTGGCCGCAATGAAATCGCTGGCGTGGCAGGATATCCCGGTCCTTGTTTCGCAAGGTAAGCCGGCCGAATTGTTTTCGGCCGTATGCGGCAACACTAAACCCGTCACCGCAGCTCAATGGATCGAGGTCTACCTTCGGGGCGGTGAGGTTCCCTCCGGCCCGACCAAGGTCAACATCAGACGCATCGACGAGATTGCTGGGCGCGAGTTCCTGCAACAGTTATCCGATGCCGGTCTTAGCCCGCAGATATGGAACGTCGCCAATCGCGTGATCCGCTATGCGGGCATCGATGAAGGCTTGAAGGGCCGGGTGCTCAAATGGCTGCTTGAGTTGAAGATCACGCGAGATGTCGCCGCATGGATCAGCGGACCGCATTCGCCTCAAGAACTGGCCATGGCGTTTCAAGAGAACCGCAAGCCAGCGCTATAGGTGCCCGATGATCTGCCGGCGATGCCAAAATGATAAACCAATAACGGCATTCCAAGTATGTGGAGGGAGGCGGCATGACACGACATGCAAGGAGTGCCGTCTCCTCGCTCGAAAACAACGGCAATGTCGACAATGGGAGGCGTGGGAGAATAGTCGCGCGATCCTCGTCGAACAAAGACCGGTGGAACAATCAACGCGGCCAAACAATACGTGCCGTTGGGAAGCCGTGGCGGTGATCGGGGGGAAAAGATATGCGGCGCAATCTCGCCGCGGGGCGCCCCACGAACTGGCCCGCATTCTTGTCGCTGCCAACATCAGCGACGCACCGATGCAGGTGCGATCAGCCGGGCTTGAGGGACATATAACTTACCGGTCTTTTCATAGAATGGCCGAAACAACCTTTGTTGAAAACGCACAGGCACCAATCAGGAAACGAAGTTACGTGGCAATAGGTGAATCGTGGGATCAGCGCGCGGTGAAAACATGACCAAGCGCGAGTGGCTGCCGCTGGTGATCCTGATCGCGCTCGCCTTGCTCGGCCTGCTGCTCGTGCCGATCATCTTCCCGGCGCCGGTGACACAATGAGAACCCGCAGCGAACGCCACTTCACCGCCGACGATCTCGCACTGTTCGCGACCTACCGTCCGCGCCGCGCCCTCGTCGAGCCGGCGAAGTGCAACCATGACCCCGAGCATTGCTGGGTCGAGTGCGGCCCGCCCGCGATCACCGGCAGCGGCTATTGCCGGGCTTGCGGCGCTATGCCGAACAGCCTGTGGGAGCGCGCCGGCCAATGACCGCGCCGCTCACACCCGACCGGCAGCTCACCGAAGAGGAGGTGCGGCAGCTCAAGGAAGTTTGGGAGAAAATGTGCCGCGGTGAAATCATTTCACCCAACCCTCGCATGCACTGGCTGCAACGGCTACTGCGATGGTGGCGATGACCGCGCCGTTCCGCCTGCGCCCGCCGGTGCCGCTCGAGCGCGACATCCACGAAGCCTGCGCCCGCGCCCTCGACGCCCTGCTGCTGCCGCCGGCGCTGTGGTTCGCCTACCCCGCCGGCGCGTCGCAACTGTCACCGCAGCAGCAGGCGCGCCACAGCCGCGTCGGCCTGAAGCGCGGCCTGCCGGATATCTTCGTCCTGCACGGTGGCGTGTACGGCATCGAACTGAAGCGGCCCGGCACCGGGCGGCTGTCGAAGACCCGCATCGTCCGCACCCGCCGCGGCAGCCCGTATGTGCTCGTCGGCCAAGCCGAGATGTTTCAGCGTTTGGTCAATGCCGGCGTGCGCGAGATCGCCATCGCCCACTCCGTCACCGAAATGCTCGGTCACCTGGAGCGCTGGGGCGTGCCCCTGCGCGGCATGGTGGCGGCATGACACGGAGGACACCATGTCCGCAGTAACCATAATCCTGATCGTGCTGGTGGTGCTGCTCATCGCCGGCCTGCCGCACTGGTACGGCGGCACACCCTACGCGTCGTATGGCTACTTCCCGGCCGGCGCCCTCGGCGTCGTGCTCGTGGTGCTGCTCATCCTGCTGCTGTTCGGTGTCATCCGGTGATGCGCGGCGCACTACCAGGAGCCGGAATACTCACCGTCAGCGAAATGGCCGAGGCTCGTGTGCTATGGGAAACCACTGACATGTCCGCATCCGATATCGCCGCCAAGTTCACCACACCGGCAAAGGAAGTCACCAAGAACGTCATCGTCGGCCACGCCAGCAGACACCGCTGGAAGCCGCGCGCCGATAGCACCATGCCGCTGCGCACCTTGCACGACCGGCTCGACGCGCTGCACGAGGACTACAACCGCAAGGTCGGCCTGCCGCCCGGCAGTCGAGGCCGCAGCCGGTGAAAACCGCCGCCAAATGCCTGAGCGAGGTGGCGACCCGGCACGTCGCCGCCTATCTCGACGGACTCGGCGCCAACACGCTCGCCGACCACGCCGACGATATCGTCGACCTGGTGCTCGACACGCTCGCCGAGCCCAGCCGCGACATGCTCGAAGCCGCCCGCGAGGAGCTCAACCGCGCATTGCCGACCGGCGGCGTCACCATCGCCTACCAGCGCGCCCTCGTCCGCGCCCTCTGGCGCGCCATGCTGGAGCGGGCCGAGCGATGATCGCCGGCACGCTGTTCAGCGGCATCGGCGCGCCGGAATGCGCCGCACCGCACTTCGACTGGCGCTGGTCGGCCGAGATCGACCCGTTCGCGTCGGCGGTTCACGCCGCCCGCTTCCCCGGAACACCCAACCTCGGAAATGTCGAAGGGATCGACGCTGATGCAATTGCGCCTGTCGATCTCGTCGTCTTCGGATCGCCCTGCCAATCGTTCAGCGTCGCCGGGCGCAGGCTCGGACTGGATGACCCGCGCGGCAACCTGGCCCTTGTCGCCCTTCGCCTGGTTGAGCGCCTGCGGCCCGGTTGGTTTGTTTTCGAGAACGTGCCCGGCCTCTTGTCGAGCGGCGGCGGACGGGACTTTGGCGCCTTTCTCGGGACAGTGGAGCAATGCGGGTATGGGTGGGCCTACCGGACGCTTGACGCTCAGTTTGCCGGAATTCCACAGCGGCGCCGCCGTGTCTTCGTTGTCGGACATCTTGGAGACTGGCGCCCTGCCGCAGCGGTACTTTTTGAGCGCGAGAGCCTGCGCGGGGATACTGCGCCGCGCCGAGAAGCGGGGAAAAGAATTGCCGCCAAGTCTTTATGCGGCACTGACGGCGGCATCGACCGCGAGGACCGCCACACCCTGATCCCGGCCGTCGCCGACCCGATCAGCACCAGCGAGAACCGCACCTACACCCACGAGGGAAAGACTTTTCGCGGCCACAACCTGATCGCCCGCAGCCTCAACGCGCATGCGGGGCGCATCGATGGCGAGAGCGAGACGTTCGTCGCCGTCGCCGACATCCGAAACGGCACAGCCGGTGACGTTGCCATGTCCCTGCAAGGCGGCGGCATGGGCGAGGACCGGGGACTGTGCCCGAACGCCATACCGCATGTCGTCCCGATCATCCCGATCCTTGAGGCCGGCGCCCGAACCGGCAAGTCCACCACCGATCCGCGCACCGGCATTGGCATTGGCGAACCCGGCGATCCCATGTTCACCGTCCGGAGCGGGAAGCAGCATGCGGTTGGTGGTGGCATGTCCGTCCGCCGCCTGACGCCGCGCGAATGGGAGCGACTCCAGGGCTTCCCCGACGATTTCACCGCCATCGAGTACCGCGGCAAGCCGGCGGCGGACGGTCCCAGGTATCGCAGCTTGGGCAACAGCATGGCGGTGCCGGTGATCGGCTGGGTGCTCGGCCGCATCTGCGAATTCGAGGAGCGATGAGCCACGCCAAGCAGCCGCCCGACGCGCACGCCTATTCCGGCTTCGCGCTGATCACCGCGCCGCTGCCCGAGCGCCTCGGCTGGGTCATCGTGTGGCGCAAGCCCTGCGGCTGCTGCGAGCATGTCGGCCCGGATCTTGACGCGATCAACGCGATCATGTTCCGCGATGGCGGCATCGACGCGGTGTCGATCGCCACCACCCAGCCGCTCGACCCGACATGACCAAACGCGCCGAGCAATTCGTCACCCGGGTGCAGTTCACTACCGATGAACTGTCGCAACTTCTCGCCCGCCGCCGCCGCGCCCGCCTCGGCTGCACCGCCCTCGCACGACAGCTCGGCGTCACCGTGACGGCTATGGACAATTACGAGCGCGGCATTCGTCGCATCCCGGCGGCGCTGTTGCCGCAGTGGAGCCGCGCGCTCGGCGGATGGGATGTGTGATGCCGCCGTGGGTCATCGTCGAGACGCGGCCGGCCGCCGAGGACGCCGCCGAGCGCTCGCTGCGGCTCGCCGGATACCGGGTTTACCTGCCGCGCTACCGCTGCCTCGTCCACCCGCATGGCCGCAGCCGCAGCGCCGTGACCGTCCTGCGGCCGATCTTTCCGCGAATGCTGTTTGCGCAGGACTGGCGAGGCTGGCCGGCTATGCCGATCGGTTGCGTCGTCGGCTTGATGAGCCTGCAACCCGGCATTCCGGCTAAACTTTCGGATGAGGATGTCGCCTACATCATGGACCGCGAACGAAGCCGCGACTTCGATACGGTCGGGCAGCAATTCAGCATCGGCGATGCCGTCGAAATCGACGCTTTCGGCCAGCGAATCCTCGGCGTGCTCGATGCGCTGAGCCCGGACGGCAAGGCGACCGTCTCGATGCTGATGCTCGGCCGCACCATCCGAACCCATGTTCCGGCTAACCGTCTACATGTGGTTTCCTCTTGACAATGAGGCACAACATGGACATTAGCCACCTGGCTGGGTCGCCTCGACGGGGTGTTGCCCAGCGTAAGCTATCAGCCTCCCCCTTCTACTACTCGAAGCGATGGCGCTATGTGCGCCGCCTCGTCCTGCTGCGTGACCACTACCGCTGCGTCAAGTGCAACGCTGATGTCAGTGGGCCAGGCCAGGCCAGGGTAGACCACATCAGGCCCAGGCTCAGCCATCCACACCTCGCTTATGACATGGCTAACCTGAGAAGCCTATGTCCTACGTGCGATAACCAAAGCCATGCCGAGAAAGGACATGGCAAGGGTTCACATCAACGCATCGAGATAATCAAAGGTTTCGATCGCAATGGTGAGCCGCTGGACCCCAACCACCATTGGAAACGATAGGGGGGGGGATGGTCGAAAACTTGAAGCCTCGCGCCGAGCAGC
>Ga0207641_10000717_pt1 | contig 35616 bp, 32 predicted proteins | sample KBSSwiS62_FD_184306 | JGI IMG/M metagenome (GOLD analysis project Ga0207641, IMG submission 184306) | Switchgrass rhizosphere microbial communities from Kellogg Biological Station, Michigan, USA - KBS Switchgrass S6-2 (SPAdes) (version 2) | ecosystem: Host-associated > Plants > Roots >... | reverse complement strand
TGGCGAGTGGCGGTTATGGCTCGGGAACGAGTGTCATCAATAACGTGACCAATCAATCGGCTACTTATCCCAATTTTTCCAATCCCCTGCCCGGCACTGCAACCGGGACCTATTATGGCGCAATTTGCGGTTTCGACGGCAATCCGGCCCAAGTTCTTTATCAAGATGTTTCAACCAACGGCCAGGGTAATGGCCCTCTGCAGCCCAATACGACTTATACCCTTACGGTCGCTATTGGCGTCGGTCATTATAGCTCTCCGAATAACGGCTATATCGCTCTGGTCAACGGCACCACTCCAACCGGAACCGTGCTGGCCACCGCGAATGTGAGCACCCTTGGGTTCACCCAATACGCGAACAATTTCAAGGACCTGACCGTGACCTTTACCACGGGCAGCACTGTGTCGGGGGACTTGACCATCGTGATCGCCACGGCCCATGGCTATCCCTCCGTCGGTTCCATGTACATGGACAATGTCCGGCTGACCAGCATGCCGACCGGGCCTTATCCGGTCGCCATTGCCAACCAGGGATTTGAGACTGGCTCGACCAGCGGCTGGACTACGGTGGCCAGTGGCGGGTACAACTCCGGCGCTTCCGTGGTCAACAATGTGACCGACCAGACCAATACTTATCCCAGGTTTGCCAACCCCTTGCCCGGAACCGCTGCCGGGACCTATTATGCCTCGATCACCGGTTATGACGGAAATCCGGCCGAAGTGATCTATCAGGACCTTTCGACCAATGGTTTGGGCAACGGCCCCTTGCAACCCAATACGACTTATACCCTGCTGGTCTCAATCGGCGTCGGCAAATACAGCAGCTCAGTCAATAACGCCTTTGTCTCCCTGATCAACGGCACGAATTCGTCCGGCACTGTCCTGGCGACGGCCCAGGTAAGCTCCCTTGGGATGGGCGCGTACATGGGCAAATTCAGGGATCTGATGCTGACCTTCAAGACGGGCTCCTCCGTTTCAGGGGACTTGACCATCGCGATTGGCACCACGCATGGTTATCCTTCGACGGGCTTTATCGCCGTGGACAATGTCCGCCTGACAGCAACACCGCCTTCCGCGGCAGAAACGATTGGTGGCGGGACCATCGCCAGCCCTGCGGTGGGACCTCAACCCGCTTACGGCATCGGCGGTTCCGGGTTCACTCTCGTGAAGAACTGGCATTTCGGCACCAACGGAACGATCAAGAACAACGCCGATCTTGTGGCCAATTTCCAGTTCCACGATCAGTTCGGTACCTACCACAATCCCAATGTGGCCGCGAGCATCGTGGCGCCCGACAGTACGAACGCCCTCTCCGGGCAACCGTATGAAGGCAAGCTTATCAGTGGCGTTCCCGTTCCAGCCACGCGCAGCTTCTTTGCCGATTACATGCAGACTTACCTGGTCCCACTCGGGGGCGTCGCAACGGTCACGCCTTCCAGTTACAATTGCGGCAGCGGGTCTTTCCAGGCCAAGTTCACCCTGCCCCATGGCGGATCGTTGCTCGGTCAGGACATCATTTGGGAAACCCGGGTGCGGTATGTGACCCCTCCCTACTACTATTTTGCGATCTGGGATTCCGGCAATAGCTGGGATCAAGGCGCGGAAATGGACCTGATTGAAAGCTTCGGCTACGACAATACACCCTCAGGTGGTGGTACCAATTATGTGGGCCGTTACTGGCATTCCAATAGCGTCAGTGGTACCGATCAGGTCAATTACAACGGCAGCTGGAATACCGGCATGACCGCCTCTGGTTTCGCCAATTTTGACGCTACTGCGTACCACATCTGGACCATGGCCTATTATAAAGACAATACGTATGCCTTCTATGTGGACGGCACGAAGATGCAATATGGCTCTGCTCCTTATTGGTGGACGGTGGGTGCCTTGTCGACGGGGACACCCATCAATATCAGCTTCATCTTCGATGGATCATGGGGAAGTAACACCGTCTCGAGCCTCAACCATAGCCTGGCTTCTTCCGTCCTCAGTGGCTGCTACTACGAATGGAATTATAGCCGTGTTTATCTCCGGTGATTGGGCGGCCGCTTTCAGTTCACTGCACGCCAATCAACTGCATCCCGAAATGAATCCATACAGGCAGGGTGATAATCGCCGCCGCTGATGTCGCAAAGATCACCTGCAAGGCGACCGGGACATCGCCGCCGTGATGCCGGGTCAGGAGCAAGGTAAAGACTCCTGCCGGCATCGCGGCCTGCACGACGAGGGTTTCCTTCAATTCCTTCGAAACCGGCAGCAGCCATGCCAGCAACACCAGGGTCGCAGGACACACCATGTTGCGTACCAGGACGGAGAGTCCCATGACCTGCCATCCCTGTGTGGCGCGGAACTCGCCCCAAAAATCGGCCATCGTCGCCCCGATGAGGAGCATCGCAACCGGAATCGCGCAGATTCCAATCTGGTGAATCGTGTCCATGATGACTTGCACGGGCCAACCCCATGTGGCAGTGCCCAGCGTGTCGGTATCCAGTCGAAAACCAAACCACGCCGTCGCGAGGTTGATTACCACCCCCAGGATGATCGCCCGCACCGGAGTGGTAAAAATCCGGGGCCACTCCTTGACGATGGAACGCTGCTCAAAAGCAGCAAAACCAACCGTCCAAAAAGCCACTTCCACTCCCAAATTGAATACAAAAAGCACACTCAACGTGTCCGCCCCATAGAGTGTCGCGACCAGCGGCACGGGTATATATCCGTAATTAAAGATTCCCGCCACAAAGCCGAAAGTCCGGGTCTGCGCCGCCTTCGGGAATCCGTAGACCCGGGCGATCAGCGTCGCCACCCAGATACCCGACGCCATGCAGATGAAGCCCAGGAGCGGGCTCCACAGCAGGTTGCCCAGCCGACGCAGGGCCTCGCTCGCGATCACGTGGTCCAGGATCAGGCAGGGAGCCAGGACGTGAACCATCAGATTGACGAATGTTCGGTCCGCCTGTTCATTGAGCACGCCCCGGCGTCGTACCACCGCGCCGACCGCCATCATCACAAAAAGTGGGATGACTGAACCGAGAATCTTCAGGTACTCCTGCATGGAATCAGCAAGCAAAGCAGAGCCTTCCTCAAATGCAATGCAAGGACGGGCTGCAATTTGTATTCGCCATGACTGCCCCGCTTTGAGCGCCAGGGGAAAGGGGAGACTTGTAGATAGGGCGTCTTGACCTCACTCGTGGCCACCACGTCGCCATCCACGACGACTTCCATCTGCGGCCATGCCCCGGCGGCGGGAGATCCCCTCGCCTCGACTTCGAATTGGTACGTCCCGCTCTTCTTGAAACTGAGGTATTCACCCCAATCCCCGTTGGACCAAAGAACCCATTGTCCATTCTCCGCCGCGCCGACCGTCTTGATCCGCGCCTGATCGCCATTGATGGTCAATGCCTCGATCGAGCCTGCCGCGAGCAGAAGATAGAGAAAGATGGCGTACCGCATGCTTTCCCACTCTATAATGGAACAGCTATCGCTCGACCATCCTACAATCTTATTGGCCAGCGTCTGCTATCCGCTTAAATGACTCATCCCCTCTCGCCCATGAACACGCCCTCCTCCCCGACCGCCTTGACCAAACATGCCGATGTCCTCAGCTGGGTCGATAAAATGGCGAAGCTTTGTCTGCCGGATAGTATCCATTGGTGCGACGGCGGCGAGGCGGAGAAGGAGAAACTCACCCAGCAGGCGGTCGACGCAGGCATCCTGATCAAGCTCAACCAGGAGAAACTCCCCGGCTGCTACTATCATCGCTCCCATCCCAACGATGTTGCGCGCGTCGAGGAATGCACCTTTATCTGCACTCGCACGCCGGATGCCGCCGGGCCGACCAATCACTGGATGGCGCCCGCCGCGATGTACGAAAAACTTTACGGCCTCTGCCAGGGCGCGATGAAGGGCCGCACAATGTACGTCGTGCCCTACCTGATGGGGCCTCCGGGCTCGTCGCTGACGAAGGTTGGTATCGAGATCACCGACTCAATCTACGTCGTTCTAAGTATGCGGATCATGACGCGGATGGGACAGGTCGCGTGGGACCAGCTTGGGGCCAACGGAAAATATACCAAGGGCCTGCACAGCATGCTCGACATCAATCCCGAGCGCCGCTTCATCGCCCATTTCCCGCAGGACAACACAATCATCTCGGTCGGCTCGAACTATGGCGGCAATGTGCTGCTCGGGAAGAAGTGCCTTGCACTTCGGCTCGGCTCCTATCTGGGCCGCATCGAGGGTTGGATGGCGGAGCACATGCTGATTCTCGGCGTCGAATCGCCCACGGGTGAAAAAAACTACGTGGCCGCCGCGTTCCCGAGTTCCTGCGGCAAGACCAATTTCGCCATGCTCATCCCGCCGAAGGAATTCGCCGGCTGGAAAGTCACGACTGTCGGCGACGACATCGCCTGGATGCGACCGGGTCCCGATGGACGCCTTTACGCCATCAATCCCGAGGCCGGTTACTTCGGTGTGGTGCCGGGAACCAATTTCAAATCGAACCCCAATGCGATGATCTCGATGTCGAAAGACACGATCTACACCAACGTCGCGCTGACGCCGGATCTTGATGTCTGGTGGGAGGGCAAGGACGGTGAGCCACCCGCCGAGTGCCTCGACTGGAAAGGCAATCCCTGGACCCCCGCCTCGAAGGAAAAAGCCGCGCATCCGAACAGCCGTTTTGCCGCGCCCATGCAGAACAACCCGGCGCTCGCGCCCGAGGCCCACGATCCCAATGGTGTACCGATCAGCGCGTTGATCTTCGGCGGACGTCGCGCAACGACGCTGCCGCTCATCTTTCAGGCATTCAACTGGATCCATGGCGTCTACATCGGCGCGACGATGGGCTCGGAAATGACCGCCGCCGCCGCCGGCACAGTGGGCCAGGTGCGCCGCGATCCGATGGCGATGCTGCCCTTCTGCGGCTACAATATGGGTGACTATTTTCGTCACTGGCTGCGCATGCGCAAGATGCTCAAGCGCCCGCCGAAAGTTTTTCACGTGAACTGGTTCCGCAAAAGCAAGGAAGGTAAGTTTCTCTGGCCTGGTTACGGCGAAAACATGCGCGTCCTGAAATGGATCGTCGATCGCTGCCGGGGTCGAGTCCCCGCCTACGAAACCCCAGTCGGCTGGATGCCGGAACCGGAGGACATCGATATCACCGGCCTGCCCAAGGACACCCTCGCCGACATCGGCGAAGCGCTCTCCATCGACCTTGAGGAGTGGAAACGTGAGGTCCTCCAACAGGACGAACTCTTCTTCCGGCTCTATTCCGATCTGCCGAAGGAATTAATTTTCCAGCGGGAGTTGCTGATCTCACGGTTGTAGAAATGATCTTTCGCACGGAAGAGGCAAAGAAGAACCTTGCCCGCTCGTGGCAGCGACTGGACCGTCCGTTTTTTGCAGCCGGCGCCTGCCATGTCCTTGCGGCGGCATTTTTAAAAACCTACCCAAAAGCTGGCTTTCATGCCTTCTTGATTTTGCCGGAAACCAACCTGCGAGGAAGCCATGTGGCTGTTACCAATGGCTTGGTCGTTTTCGACTATCACGGCTATGTCCGGCACGATGCCTATCTCGCTCATTATTTTTCCAAGATTCGCCGCTTCTACCCCGGTTGGCAGGGAAAAATTCTTCGTCTCGAAGAGTCACCAACGGCCAAATCCTTCTGTCAAAAATATCAACACCGTCTTCCGGACCAGTACTGGAAAGATCCTCAGCCTCGCGCTGTTTCCTATCTGAATCGATTTCCGCCGCCTCATCTTTTGGAAACTGACCCTCGACAAGCTCAGGATGACAGATGGATGGGATACTAAGTCAGCTTCTCCAACGACAACTTCCCCACCTCTTCATACGCCTTCCAGACCGTCTGTTCATAGACATCGGCCTTCCCGCCCATCACATCCTGCACGCGAACTTCGCGTCCGGTGTGCGCTGACTCGAGACAGGCGTAGATGATAGCCTCGGCTTCGAGAGCACGTTCCGGCGAACCGATTACGGGGCAGTCCCATTGCCGCATCCGGCTGAGCAATTCGGTGTAACTATGGGCAAAGGGATCGTCGGGTAGTGCGACGTCCCCATCGGGATATGCGGGATCGAGTGCGTCGCGCGAGCCCGCCGGAGTGAAGCGCCCTTCACTCCAGCTTCCCTTGGTCCCGTAAAGGAGGACGAGCCGATGTTCCTTACCCCGGCCACCACTTACAACCGAAAACTGGACGATGGCTCCCGAGGCAAAGCGTAGGACGGCGGCAGCCACGTCCTCTGTATCGACTTTCACTTCTCCCCAGCGTGCATCCTTGCGCGTTGGCTCGATCTGCCGAGTCCGGGCCATGACGCTTTCACAGGGCCCCAACGTCTCCAACATCCAATGCGTTTGATGAACACCGTGGTCGATGAACCAACCGGCTCCCGCCATGCCCTTGAGATGACGCCATGGCGTCATGAAAAAGCCTCCCTTCATGTCGATGACGGCCTGATCGAATAAGACAGTGGGTTCTCCCAATTGGGTCCCGGCCTTGATCCACTCGATCTCTCGTCGGCGCTGGCGGCCCAGGATGGAAGGCTCACTGACCACCAGCGGCGTCCTATGCTTCGTGGAAAGTGCGATGATTTCGTGGCTGTCGCGGATCGCAAGTCCAATCGGTTTCTGCATTTGCACAGCGATGCCAGCTTCAAGAAAGGGCCGCGCGATTTCCAAATGCAAGTGGTGCGGAACAAGGATGCTGACCGCATCGGGCCGATGAGGCCCCTCCAGCAATTCCCGGTAATCGGCCACGATTTTCGGGCCGACGGCATCCTTGGGAAAATGTTCACGTACCCACGTCTCGGCCCTGCCCGGCTGTGGGTCCGTCACAGCAATCAATTCAAAACCAGGCTCGGCCCGGTGAAGATTCAGTTTGTTCAGCCCATGAAAGTGAGCGCCCGAAATTTGTCCCAATCCTATAAACGCCATTGTGGGTGTCGGCATAAGTACTGGAAAGTGGCCCAAAGCTGGTCCCTCGACAAGTCCCGGATGACGGAGGCATGATGGATCGTGCTTCCGGAACTCAAAACTTCCATTCCCGGCCCGCGTTCTCGGGAACTGGTGACAGAATTACGCGCACACGAATCGCGGAACGTCACCTACGTTTCGTCAGGATTCCCCGTATTTTGGGAGCGGGCGCAAGGCGCAAATGTCTGGGACGTGGATGGTAATCGGTTCCTCGATTTCACCAGTGGATTCGGCGTGGCCAGTCTCGGCTACACGCCGGAAAAAATCGTCGGAGCGGTGCAGGACCAGGTGACTAAACTTTATCATGCGATGGGCGATGTCCATCCAAGTGCGGAAAAGTCGGCGCTGTGTCGGAAGCTGTCGCAACTCACCTTTGAGAAATGGGACCTCGGCCCCGGTAAAGTCATCCTGACCAATTCCGGCAGCGAAGCGGTCGAGGCGGCCTTGAAAACAGCATGGCTGGCGACCAAGAAGCGAGGCGTGCTCGCGTTCTCCGGCAGTTACCACGGCCTGGGCTATGGCGCGCTCACTGTCACTGGACGCCACCTATTCCGTGACCCTTTTTCCACGCAGCTCGCGGACTTCGCAACATTCCTCCCCTTCCCCGATTGCCAGCACTGCCCTTTCGGCGCAATCCCGCGCGAACCGGAAGCCTGCCTGCCCGATTGTCTCAACACATTCCTGCGCCGCGCGGAGCGGGTGCTCGCCCAAGGGACCATTGGCGCTATCCTGGTCGAGCCAGTCCAGGGCCGGGGCGGCGAAATCGTACCACCCGACTGGTTTCTCCCGCTGCTCCGCTCCCTCGCCGACCAATATGGCATCCTCCTCATCTTCGACGAAATCTACACCGGATTCCATCGCACGGGACGCCGTTTCGCCTGCGATCACTGGGATGTGCAGCCCGATATCGTTTGCCTCGGCAAGGCGCTCACCAGCGGCTTTCCCCTCGCCGCGTGCGTTGGCACGGCCAAGGTAATGGACGGGGCGTGGCCCGAGTCGACCGGCGAGGCGCTGCACACCAGCACATTCCTCGGCAATCCTCTCGGCTGCCGCATGGCGCTCACCTCCCTTGACTTACTCGAAGCTGAACCTTGGAGCGTGCGCGTCGAGACCTTGGGCAACTATCTGCATCAAGGCCTGCGGAAGCTAAAGGAGACTTCATCTCGCTGGGGTTGGATTCGCGGACTCGGCCTGATGCGGGGAATCGAGGTGCTCACTCGGGAAGGACAGCCCGACGCCGCCCAAGCCGGCCAACTCGTCGAGGCCATGCTGGCGAAGGGGATCATCATGCTCAGCGGCGGAGTTGAACAGAATGTTCTCTCCTTCACGCCGCCGTTCGTCATCACCGAAAGCGAAATTGATTTTACGTTGGGTGAACTTGCTGAAGTTGCCAAAAATCTCTGACAGATTTGCCTTTTCCTTTACGGCGCTTCGTAAACGCATTGGCCGCGATGATAAGTCGCGAGCAGATAAGGCGTCTTTTCGGGCGAGAGGAGACAAAAATCAGCGGAGTTACCTTCCGCCAGACCGTGCGTGAGATTCAGCAACGATGCCGGGCGCGTGGAAAAAGCCTGCCAGGCGTCCTCAAGATAAAAGCCAGCCATGCGCTCGGCCTGGAAAACTCCCTGAAAAGGCGTCAGTGTCGAGCCCGCCAATCGTCCCGAACCGGGCAAACGTGCCGAGCCATCTGCGCCCATCACCGCCTCGACCTCGCCCAAGGTATACGAGCCCGATGGCTCCGCCGCTGCTCCCGCCATGGCATCCGTGGTGAGCAGTAGCCGTGATGGACTAGCCTGATGCAAAAGCCGGGCCAGCACTTGGAACGCATGCGGAGGCAGATGCATGCCATCGGGAATCAACGATGCATAAAGACCGGACTGCGCCAATGTGTGCAGTATCACATTCTCGAATTTGGGCACCATTGCGGGAACCGCATTGCCGAGATGAGTCCAGCCAACCGCTCCAGCCTCGACAGCTTGATGCAAAGTCTCCCCCATCGCTCCCGAATGCCCAAGAAAGACAGCAATCTTCTTCTCTGCCGCGGCTTGAATCACCGGGAGGCTCGCCTCGAGATCGACTTCCGGTGCCAGGGTGATGAGCTTGAGCAGCGATCCGGCAATATTCACCCAATCCTCCAGCACACGCGTCTCCGGCTTTTTCATCCATTCAGCCCGGTGGGCCCCGCGATAACCGGGATCGGGATTCAACCATGGCCCCTCCATGTGGAAACCGAGGCAATTGCGCGGTTCGCGTTTGATCCGTTCCGTTAGGCCGGCAAGCAACTCCCGATAACCTTCCTCGCGGTTCGTGATCAGCGCGATGAGAAACCCCGTACAGCCGTGGGCGTAAAGTTGTTGTGTCGCGTGCTGCCAGGCGTCTTCCGATGCGACGGGCCGATTGAAATCGATGCCACCAAATCCGTTGATTTGGATGTCAACCAGTCCCGGCGTAATCCAGGGCAGATCGAGAATATTGTCCTTGAGCGGCGTAATCTTCTTGAAGACAGTCCCGTCGACATGAACCTCAATAATTGCACCGGAAAGTGTACGCGCCGTGATTTTCATGCCACCACCTTCAGTTCTTTCGGCGTGAAACGGACCAATAGCCCCCAGAGGATCGCCCCGATGACCAGCATTGCCGGGAGGATCAGGACGCCTTTCTGCAAGCCATCGATATGTTCTGCCACGTTGGTGAAATGATCGGACACATTGCCCACAATGGCCGGTGAGCGCCAGTCACCGAAAAGATGAATGATAAATGTACACAAGGCCATGGCATTTGCCCTCAGGTGGACCGGGACAATCTCAAACATTTGCGTACAAATCGGACCCGTGGGAAGAAAAAGAAAGAACATGCTTACGCCCAGCCCAATCAGGGAGAAAGTGGAGTTTCCGGTCGTCAGCGCGAAAAAGCAGATCGGTGCGGCGACAATCATCGAAAACGCCATCAGCCAGGCGTATCCCGCCGAAGTCCGCTTGCGCAACCGGCTGGCCATAAATCCTCCCAACAGTGTGGCCACCAGCCCCGTGCCTGCCAACATTTCACCGAAGATGCTGGAGGCATAGCCCAAGGGCAGTTGATGAATCCGGCTCAGAAAAGCAGGTCCCCAAATGCCGAAAGCGCCAAGGGCAAACGTCTGGGCCGCATAACCCCAAACCAGAAAATTGTACCGCCGGTTTAACAAAAGCCCGAAGATCTCTGACCACTTCGCCTTCGGATGTTCGGCGACTTTTGTCTCCAAACCGTCCGCCTCTCCCCGCTGGGGTTCACGCAAGAACAGCAAGGTGAGAGCAAGGAGTACGCCGGGAAATCCCGCGTACATGAACGCATGTCGCCAGTCGCCTTGCTGGGCAAACCAACCGCCGATAGTAAAACCGATGGCGGAACCGAAGGGTATTGCCACATAAAAAAGCGTGAGAGCCGTATTCCGCTTCGTCGCCGCAAAAAGATCCGAAATCCAACTTGGCCCCATCGTCACAAAGCAAGCTTCCCCCACCCCGACAAAGATACGGATGATGAAAAGATGGGTAAAACCATGGACAAAACCGCTCCCCGCCGTGGCCAGGCTCCAGACCATCACCCCCGCCAGCATGAGATATTTCCTTGGATACCGGTCTCCCAGATAGCCAAAAATCGGCGCGGAGAGGAAATAACCCAACATAAAGGCCGACGCGACTGATCCGGCGGCACCGTCGTCAAGACTTAGGTCCTTTTGCAGGGGTGTCAGCACCGCCGACATGACATACCGATCGAGATAATTGAGCATGTTCAACCCCGATAGGATGGCCAGGGTGGACCACGCCGCAGCAGTGACGGTCATCGGAATGGGCGACGGGGAACGCATGTGGAGCGAGTGTGGGCCAGAGCCGACAACGGTGCAAGAATCGGCTGGGAAAACCCCGTCCACAAATAGGCGCGGAAAAGAATCGCTTCCGGAGCGGCCTACGCTATTTTGCGATGACTATGTTAGGTTCATGGACTGAAGCTTTTTACTTTTCCTGGTACGTCATGGTCCCGTTGGTGCTCTGCAGCATCATCTCGTTGGCCATCATTCTCGAGCGCATGATTTCGCTGCGAATAGCGAATGTCGTCAAGCCCGACCTCGCGAAAGCCATCCACGATTTGCACTACGGAGGCAAGACCACCCTTGTCGAGCAACTCTCCGCCGACGAGGACACCGCCCTCTCCCGCCTCGTCCGCGCCAGCTTGATGTACACCAGCTGGCCCAAGGATGAAAATTCGGACGCCGTCCAGGCCTACGCCCGGCGGGAAATCATCCGCTTGGAACGCGGCATGGCGTTCCTCGAAGTCGTGACCGGCCTCGGACCGCTCCTCGGCCTTATGGGCACCATTGTCGGCCTGATCCGCATCTTCGGCGCCGCCGGCAATGCGGCCGATCTCTCCGCCCAAAGCGCGGAAATTGCCGGCGGTATCGCCGAAGCAATGTATTGCACAGTGGCGGGCATGATCGTGGCCATTCCGGCCTTGATCGCTTCCACCTTGTTTGCCCGGCACATCGAAGCGCTCACGATTGATCTGGAAACGCTCTGCTCGGAACTGCTGGGCAAGCTTTACACCCAAGCGGAAACCACCGACACGGTCTAACGCCCCATGCAATTCACCCGGAAACGGCGGCGTTCGCCGATGATCAACATCATTCCGTTGATCGACGTCCTCGTCGTCCTGCTCATCTTCTACATTGCCACGACCGTCTTCAAGAAACCTGAGCCGAAGATCACGATCAAAGTCCCGGATTCAACTCGGGCCAAGACGACCCCGAATACGCCTCCCACCATTCTTTACGTCACAGACGACAGCAAACTCTACCTCGGTGCCGATTTAGTCGAACCCGACAAACTTGGGGAATTGCTCAAGAGCAAGTTGGCCGCTGATCCGGAATTCAAGGTCGCCATGAAGGCCGACACCAAGGCGCCGTTTGGCGTCATCGTCAAGGTCATGGATGCTGCGCATTTCGCAGGAATGGGCGACCTGCCCACCTTCATGAATACCGACAAGGCGGCAGGAGCTTCGGGACCATGATCCGGGAGATCGTTCACTACGATGCACCCGTGCTTCGGGCCAAGGGCAAGGAAGTCGATCCCACCACCCCCAAGATCCAGGCTCTGATCGACGACCTGTTCGACACCATGCGCCATGCCCGTGGGGTCGGCCTGGCTTCACAGCAGATCGGTGAGGCCCTGCAGGTGGCCGTCATCGACGTCTCCGGCGTTAAGGAGCGGCCCAGCAAAATGTGGATCAAGGGCGAACCAGTCGATCCGGAAAAGTACATGCCGATGATCTTGATCAATCCCGTCCTCAAGCCGACGAAGACGAAGGTCACCAGTCACGAAGGCTGCCTGAGCTTTCCCGGTCTGACGCTCGATATTCCCCGCGCCCAACGAGTCTCCGTCAAAACGCGCACTATCGACGGAGGCCATTTCGAGTTCGATGCGGGTGGACTGCTCGGTCGCGCCGTCCTGCATGAAGTGGACCACCTTCACGGACGTCTCTTTATCGACCACATCAGCGCCGAGGAAAAACGTGCGATCAAGGAAGACCTCGAATACATTAAGCGGGGCGAGCCGATTCCCGAGCGCGAGGACGAATAACGCTAAAGTCTTTGCCCGCGTGGCCGATACAGTAGAGTAATCCCCATGGGTCCCGCCGAGAGCAAAAGCAATCAGCTACGGGTACGTGTTACCCCCGAGGAACGCGAACTCCTGGAAAAAATCTGTGCGGATCGCCAATCCGGGGAAACGATCTCCGATCTCGTCCGCGAGGCCATCTCGCTCCTGACTAAGGGAGGTGGCTCGATTGTGCGGCCTCCCGCTCTCCAGGCCAGGATCGAGCGTCTCGCTGCTCTACTTAAGCGTGAACCGCAACAAGTCGAGGAAGCCTGCATCGAAGGCATCCTCGACCTGATTGAAAAGAAGTGCGAAGTGCCTCTGATCGTAATGGAAACGCATCTTCACCAAAAGTACCGCGGCAAGGATGGCTTGGAGTAGCAAATGGGATCACAGGCTATTTCCGGTAGATCACGCCCAGCAGGCCATCGAATTGCGCCGTCCTGACTGCCCGAAAGGCAAGTCGCTTTCCCGCCGGAACGGGAAACGGCCCCGATAAGACCGTACTGCCGCCTCTCAGCTTCGGCACCCAGCAGATACGCAATTCCCGCACTTGGTCATCGGAAAAAAGCTTGGAGAGCACTTGGACTGGAGGGGTGAATATCTCCGACGACTTACTGGCGAGAAAGGCACGGGCCTTGGATGGCAATGATCTCACGGGCCAGCGGGCACCGTCCCAGGTCAGAGCCAGGGCAACTACACCCTTCTTCGTCTTCTCCGGGCCTTTGGGTGCACTCCGGCTCATAGAATCAGCATCGCATCACCGTAACTGAAGAAACGGTATTTCTGAGCGACCGCTTCACGATAAAGCTCGAGTACCTTTTCGCGTCCCACCATCGCGCTGACCAGCATGAGCAGGGTCGAGTGGGGCAGGTGAAAATTGGTCAGCAAGGCGTCGACCCGTTTGAATTCGTAGGGGGGATGGATGAAGATCCGCGTGCGGCCTCCACCCTTGCGCAGGGTGGGCGCAGCTTCCAAGACCCGGGCGGAGGTGGTTCCCACCGCGATAACGCGCTTGGCGGCTTCGTAGACCGCCTCGAATCCCTCCGGAATAGAGTAGACCTCCTCGTGCATGTCGTGATCGACCAGAAACTCCGTCTTCACCGGCCGGAAGGTACCCAATCCCACATGCAGCGTGACGAAGGCGTGAGGAAAACGAGCCAGCAACTCGCGCGTGAAGTGCAATCCTGCAGTAGGCGCCGCAACCGAGCCGACCTGGCGTGCATATACGGTCTGGTATCGCTCGAAATCTTCCTGCACATGCTCATTTTCGCCCAACACTCCCCGTCGTTTGCGGATGTAAGGCGGCAGCGGCATTTCGCCCATGGCTTCGACATCAAGCGGTCCAAAAAAACGCAAAACCCGTTCGCCCCCCGGCAGGGTCTTCAATACCTCCGCTTCGACTGTTTTGGCGACATCCCCCGAACGGCCGGTAAAGAAAAGGCGCATGCCGGGCTTGGCGCGGGCCCCGGGCTTGACCAGCGCCACCCAATGCTGCGGACTTGTTTCTTCCAGCAACAAGACCTCCAGCCGGCCATCGCTCGTCGCCATGGCCGCGGGTCGCACCTTCGAGTCATTGAGCACAAGGAGATCGTCCGACTGGAGATAATCCGGAAGATCATAAAAATGGCGGTGCTCCACCTGACCAGTGTCCCGATGATAGACGAAGAGCCGGGATTGCTCCCGCTTCTCCGCTGGATGGGTCGCGATCAACTCCGGCGGCAATTCGTACTCATAATCGGAGACGCGCGCGCCCGGCTGTTGCCGGTCTGAAAAGGGTCGGGCCATGCCGGATCAGGAAATGCGCAATGAGGGATAACGCGTGCCCAACATTTTCCGCGAGGCGACAAAAGCGACCCGGGCCTTTTCCAACAGGTCGGGATAGATCGGCGCCGGGTAGTCGCCTTTTTCGATGTGCAAAAGCATGGCGCCCACTTCATCGAAACCAAAGTTAAGCAGGCAACCGCGCAGTTGATGAGTCATTGATGCGATCTCTTTTTTCTCCGTCTCAATCTTCTTTGCTTTCAAGTCCTGAAACTGGACCTCGGCGCTTTCGACCAGTTCGCGGACGATCTCCGCCATGTCGTCCGCCACCTGACTGGGATCATCTCCCAGCAGGGAGGCAGCTTGAGCCCAATCGAAGCGAGGTTCGTTGGTCGTGCTCATGGTAGAAATTAGACCGGGATAACAAGAAGATCAAAAGGGGATATCGTCATCGCTGGGTGGCGGAGGAGCATCGTCCGAAACCGGGGAAGCGGGCCGGGATACCTCGCGGGAACTTCCCTCGCTGCTGTAATTGCCGCCGGAACGGCCACCGCCTCCGCTACCTCCACCGGCGCCGCCACCGAGAAATTGCACCCGGTCGGCGCGGACCTTGAGCTTGCTCCGTTTTTTGCCTTCCTGCTCCCACTGTTCCAACCGGAGCTGGCCTTCGACAAAAACGGAACGGCCCTTGGCCAGATATTGTTTGCAGGTCTCCGCCTGGCGGCCCCACACCTCGACATCGACGTAGGTGACCGTTTCCTTGATCGAGCCGTCCTGCGCCTTGTAACTGTCGTTGATGGCGATGGACAAGTCTCCAACGGCATTGCCCTTGGGCGTGTACTTCACCTCGGGATCCCGGGTCAGGTTCCCCATGAGGAGAACTTTGTTCAGGCTGGCAGCCATGGACGATCAGTCGCGGCCTTAAGCAGCAGCGACCGCCTCCGTCTTGAGATAGAACTGGCGATAGACAACTTCGGTGAGGGCCAGCTTGGCACGCAGCGGCTCGATCTTCTCGGGCGCGAGGCTGAACTGGACGTTCACGTAAAATCCGCTGTCGAGATCTCCCGCCGTGCGCTCGAAGCGCTTGCGGTCCATCTTCTGCGTTCCGTTGATCTTGCCGCCAAAGCCCTCGATTTCCTTCTCGATGAGTTCAATGGCTTCCTTGAGGCCCTCATCCTTGCCTTGGATGTTCAGGATAAATAGGCCGTCGTAATTATTCATTTTCTAGTATTCTCCTTCTGATCACTTGTCTTGGTTGGATTCAACCGGATTTTGCCCGTTGAACCGATTCATCGCTACCGCAATTCCTTCTCTCTGGCAACATTCAATCGCCAGACGCGCCTTCTGGACCATTCCGACCAGCGCATCCTCTTCCTCCCGACGGAAGCGGGAAAGCACCCAGCTTTCCAACGACCAGCCCGGAGGCACCGCATCCACCCCGCAGCGCAAGCGGGCATAGCCGCTGGTGCCCAGGTGGGTCTCAATCGATTTCAGGCCGTTATGGCCACCGGCGGAACCTTCCGGCCTCAACCGGAGCTGTCCCATCGGCAATGCCACATCGTCCACCACCACCAACAAATCCGCGACGGTCAATTTCAGCCAGGCCAGCCAGGCCCCGACCGATTTCCCGCTTTCGTTCATGTAGGTCATCGGTTTCACCAAACGCTCGCCCGAAGCCAGCGTGGCGACCTTCGCGTGCCGTACCGACTCGTCCTTGAAAGGTGCCTCTTCCTCGTCCGCCCATGCGTCGAGAACCATAAACCCGATATTGTGCCGGGTGAAAAGATAGGTCGATCCGGGATTGCCCAGACCGACAACCAGTTTGTAATGCGGCGAAGACACAGGGTTCCCGCCGATTAACTGTCCTATTTCTTACCCTCGGGCTTCGCCGGCGCCTTGGCGTCAGCTTTTCCACCCTTCGCATCCGGAGCGGCGGCGGCTTCACCCTCCACTTTCTTTTCCTTGATGACTTCGGGCTGGGCGACTTCCGCACCAGGAGTTGGGGCAGCTTCTTCCTTCGGCGCAAAGACGCTGTAAACCGGCAATTCAGGAGGGTTGGTCGCAGTGACACCGTTGGGCAACTTGAGTTCGCGGACGTGGACCGAATGGCCAATGGTCAATTCCGTGACGTCGACTTCGATCGATTCCGGCAGATCGCGCGGCAAGCAAGCAACGCGAATGGTGCGGAGCATCGTTTCGAGCAGACCGCCACCGGTCTTGACTCCGACAGGCTCGCCAACGCTGACAACGGGCACTTCGGCGTGCAAAATCTCGTCCTGATCGATCTCATGCAGATCGATGTGGATGATGTAATCCTCAAGTGGATGATGCTGGACATCAACGAGAAGCGCCAGATGCTGATCGACCTTCTTGCCAGCCGGATCGGTCAACTCCACATCGACGAGCACATTTTCGCTGGTCGAGGAGTGAAGGACGGATTGCAATTTCTTGGAATCAATGTCGATCGGGCGGGAGCGGATGGTCTTGTCCTTGGCCCTGCCGTAAAGGATACCGGGGACACGTCCCGCATTGCGCACGGCCTTGAGGGCGGTGCGGCCGATGCCGGCGCGTTGAGCTACTTGGAGAGATACAGTCTTGGCCATAAAACGAGGTCTTTTCGGGTTAAGTTGAGCCGAGCATTAAACCGCAGCCCCTTTCCGGGGTCAAGAGGGAAATTGGAGGCTTGGAATCTACGAAAAGAAATGGGGAGCGTGCCACTTCGGATCCAGCGTCAAAACTGATGGATCAACTAATCTTCGGCAGCGCGGCAAAGAACTGGTTCGCCAATTTTTCCCGGCGAAGATCGTCGGTGGTCTTGCGTAGGACCCAATATTCGACGTGCTCGCGTGTTGCCCCCGTCTTGAGCGGGAGAGCGGGTGCCAGTGATTCGAGCTCAAGAATCTTGATGTTGGTAAAGAGCTCAAAATTCGCACCACGGTCAGGGTATGGCAGCGTCGGGTCGTAGGTGAAATGCTTGGCAAAAACATAGTCGCCGTTCTGGTAGGCTACCCAACCGGTATCGAGCTTGAGCCCGATCTTGGTGGCCGGTTTCTCCGGATGGTGCGAGACGCGCAGGTAATGTTCGCTGAAGACGTAACGTCCGTCGGTGAGATTGGTAAAGGGCCAAAGGATCATCTCCCGGTTAGGCAGAAAATCTTTCGGACAAGTCACCCGGCCTTCAGGGAATTCAGTGGGATGGAAATCGAGCCGGGGCTGGGGAATCAGTGCTGTCCCTCCTGCCGCCATGACGGACAGGGCCCAAGGGGTGACTTCGAGCGCCTTGTCGCCGGTATTCTTCAATACATGCGTGACTCGGACGAGTTCATCCTCAAGCATCTCAATGCGAAGCGTCTTTTGCAGGCCGAATTCCACGCTCGGCGCCTGGATGATTTCCGCAGCGCGATCCCCCAGCTTTTTCCAGGTGACCGGAACGTTATCCAATTCGTAGGAATGCCCCGCTTCGGGAGCGGTCCAAAAGCGGTGTCCGCCGCGGATCATCCATTCGTCCTCGCCGGATCCCCCCAATTGTTCCGGCATTTCCACAAAGGCATTTCGGGCATCGTGATGGGCGTAACGAATGACGCGTGGCCCGACATCAAGCGTGATGATCAATTCTGTGGTGGCCCCGGCGATGCGTAGATTGCGTTTCCAACCGGCGAAAGGAATTTCCTGGATCATAAATTTATTTGGGTATGAGGGAGGTGAGGAAGGGTTCGTAGTGATCGGTATAAACGTTGGAGGGATCAAACATGCGCCGGCATCGGCGCTGTTGCCGGTAAGTCGGCTGGGCTTCGAGCCATTTCACGGCTTCGGAAAGCCTGGCCAGGTCGTTAAGCATGAAAGCCCCCTCCCCGCCAAGCGCGCGGAAGGAGGGGATATCCTGGCACCAGACCGGCAGCCGATAGAGCGCCGCCTCCAGCACCGGCAGGCCAAATCCTTCCTGCTTGGAGGGAAAGAGCAGGCAATCAGAAAGAAGATAGAGGTCGCGCATCGTATCGTCCTGGACTTCAAAAAAATCGTTCACGAAGACCACATGGCTCTGCAGCTCCTTCGCTAGCGACTGGCGGAGAAAAGTGCCGTAATGCTCAGAAGCGGGGCTGTTCGCCACCTTGGCGCCAGTAATGAAAAGCAGCGGGTTGCGCCCCTCTTCCTTTAACTTTGCCACCACCCCAATGGCAAAGTCGATGTTCTTGCGTACCATCACGCGTGCCGGCAGGAAGAAAACAAAGTCACGCCAGGGAATGTTAACCGAGACGAGCGACTCTCGCATCTCGTTGGTGACGATAAAAAGCCGGGCAGGGTCGACCATGTTGGGGATAACTTTGGCCGTCACCGGCGGCTTGAGCTGGGTCGCAAGCTCCTTCGCCCTCAAGTCGGATGTGGCCACGTAGGTCACGTTCGCGCAACTGGTCCGCATGAGGTTCCACGGCGGCTGGGTCGGGTTGGGCAGCGCGAAGTCCGAATTGGTCGCGGTGAGGTCGTGTGTCCATGCAACCATCCTGTGGGCGGGCGCAAGATCGTGCAGTGCCCGGGTCAGCGCGAGATTGTAATGCATCGTAAAGATGTTGTGCACGATGACCAGATCGAAGCTGGAGAAGGCAGGCTTCAAGGCCTCGACAAGCACCGTACGGTACTGACTGAAACTCTGGTCGGACTGGCCGCGCGTCAGGACATCATTGACGCTCTTGTACAATTCAAAGTCGGGCGCTAGCTCGGGCATCAAAATGAACTCATAGCCTTCACCTGAATCAATACCCGTACCGGAAAGGACCCTGACTTGGTGCCCGGCTTTATGGAGCATAACCGCCTGATCGCGCACAACGTTTTCAACTCCACCCATCTCCGGCCAGGTGGTGTAGTGGAGCAGGGCGATTTTCATCCGCGCAAACCATAGACGCTGGCGGGACGGGCGAAAAACACTTTTTTATGGCGATTTGGAAGGAATCGAATGCCCTCGATCTTCACCGCGAATATGAGCAATGCCCAAATATCCTACGATCACGACCTTGGGCTGTCGGTTCGACGACTCAACCTCTGCCGATACCCGTGTGCAATGCCAAGACCAAGGCCACCAAGCAGGAACAGCCAAGCCGGACTCGGCTCAGGGACGACATCGACCAGCAGGTGCAGCGAATCGTCGTTACCATCAATGTATAGACCATAGCTAAAGGTATCTCCCGGCGCGGGGTTGAAATTCATCATTTGGAGCCCCCCCGTTAAATCATTCAGAAACGAATTGTCGCCCGTGCCGATCAACAGATAGTCCTGCTCGCCCAAGACCACGTTGTTGTGAAAATCCGCGACGATGGTGGTGTTGAAAGCGAGGCTCGCGCCGAAGGTAAGTGAGGAGAAGAGGATCTGGTCATTCTGGCCCGGTGAAAAGTTTTGGCCTGAATAGATATCAAATCGCAGGATGGCGCCGGTAACCGAATCAAGGTCACCCGTCATGGTCGTGTGCGTTGCTGCACCGGCTCCACCGGGATTGAGCAGCACCTCGTTAAACACCTCGCCGGTAACGCTGGTCCCGGAGTTAAAGGTGCCTTTGTTATTGATCGTGTTGGTCGTATTGCCCAAGTCCACGGAGCCATTGACCGTCCCAAAATTCGTGACTGTCGTCGTTTGATTCCCGGTATAAAGAAGGGCATTGCCGACTGCGGAAGTGACCGTTCCAGTCGAGTTGATCAGGACCGTGTTGTTACGACCGTCCGCCACCCAAATGCCCTCCAAGGCGCCGTTGACCGAGCCATTGATTGTGAGGGAAACCGTATTGCCCGCGTGGCTGGCGGTCGTGTTCTGCGCGAAGATGCCGATCGAATTCTGGCCGCTGGCGGTGACGGAACCGGCCTGCGTCAGGGTGATGGTTCCATTGCTGGTGCCCGTGGCGGAAGAGCTGGCGGAACCGGTGGAACCGGCGTAGTTGCCGAAGATGCCGCCGCCACCGCCGATGACCTGCGCGATGAGGCCATAAGCACCGTTACCGGTGGTGGTAATGTCGGCATCGACATCCACGTTCACGTTGCCTCCGTAGCCGAGGGCCTTGCTGTCGTTGGCACCTGCGAGAGTGGGAGTCAAGCCACCGATGCCGCTGTAGATATCCGGGTTGGCGATGCCGCCACCGCCGCCGATGCTCTGGATAACGAGACCGTGCGAGGCGAGACCGCTGGTGGTGATCTGACTGCCGCCCGCCAGGGTCACGTTGACGTCGCCGCCGTTGGAATCGGTGGAGGCGTTGCTGGCGCCGAGGCGACCGAGGTTGCCGAGCTTGTCGTTTCCGACACCGTATCCGTTCAAGGCCGTGGCGATACCGCCGCCGCCGCCAATGGACTGGGCGATGAGGGCGTAGGCGTTTTTGCCCGTGGTGGCGAGGTGGAGGACGGAATTGTTCACAGTAACATTTCCGCCATTGCCGGAGGCATCGTTGCCGCCAACGATGACACCGGCGCCGATGGAAGAGTCTGTGATGGAGCTATTTCCGGTGCCGGCGATGCCGCCACCGCCGCCGATGGACTGGAGGATGACGCCGTGGGCGCCGTAGCCGTTGGTGGTGATGGCCGCGACGGAGCCGGTGGTGGTCAGGAGGGTCGCGCCACCGTTGCCGGAGACGCCGGTGGTGCCCCCGAGGGTGATGGAACCGGTGGAGGTGCTGGAGCCGTCGCTGAAGAGGCCGCCGCCGCCGCCGATGGACTGGGCAACATAGCCGAAGGCGGAATAGCCGCTGGCGGAGGTGCCGCTCAAAGTGGTGCCGGTAGTGATGGAGCCGCCAGCCAAGGTGCCGGTAACGGTGCCGCCGTTACCCTTGCCTTCGGAGCCGCCGACCTGCACGGCGAGGTCGGGGTAATAATAGGTGGAGGTGCCGTAAATCGTGCTGGCCTTGCCGCCGCCGGCGCCGATGCTTTGGGCGACGATGCCGTGCGACCAGTCGCCGGTCGTCTTGATGACGCCACCGAGGGGATCGCGACCGTCCGCCGTGTCGGGGCCGTTGGTGATGGTGACGGTCCCGCCCTCGCTAGGCGTGGAATTACTGAGATGAAAACCAAGGGTGGCATTGACCCCGATGGAAACGACCGATCCGCCCTTGACCGGGAAGGTGAAAAACGATCCGACGGTGCCCAAGCCACCGCCGCCGCCGACCGACTGGGCGAGGATGCCCATGGCATCGGCTGCGGTGGTCTCGATCTTGCCGTTCTGCAAAAAGGTGATGGTCCCGCCGGAACTGGCGGAGCCGGAGGCCTCGCCGATCTGGACACCGAGGCTCAGGTTGGCGTGGACATCGAGCGAACCGTCCGCCGCGATACCGCCGCCGCCGCCAACCGACTGGAGGACGACGCCATGCGAACTGAAGCCGGAAGTGGAAATAACGCCCGAGTTCAACCCGTCGACAGTGCCGCCGTTGCTACCGGCGCCGCCCGCGCCACCGAGGGCCAGCGAAGCGTTGAAGGCGGCGTTGCGGTTGAGCGGACTCAGGTAAATGGCATTGGCGTCAGCCGTGGCCGCGCCGCCGATGCCGCCGCCGCCGCCAATCGACTGGCCAACCATGCCATAGGCGCGCGTACCAGCGGTGGTAATTTTCGCGGCATTCTCATCCACCCCGGCATCGTTACTCACATCGATCCAACCGCCAAGACCGCCGGAACCACCCTTGCCGCCAACGGCGATCTCGGAGGTATAAGTAAAGTTGTTCGAAAGCTGCCCGGCAACCTGCCCAATGATCCCGATCGTGGCGTCATCCGAGCTGGAACCGCCGTTGCCGCCGCCGCCGCCGATGGCCTGGGCGACGATGCCGCTCGCGTCGCCGCCCGAGGTCCGGATGATCCCGGAATTCTGAATGATCGACTCAGGCTGCGCGGAATCGCCACCGTGCGCGCCATTCGCCCCGATGTTCAAGGTGATCGTCAGGGTATTGTTGCTGGCGCTCGATGAACCGCCGCCGGAGTTGCCGCCGCCGCCGCCGATAGTCTGCGCCAGGATGCCCTGCGATCCCGAACCCTGGGTGACAATGCTGCCGGTATTGACGCTGTCGATGATACCGCTGGTGCCTCCGTTTCCTCCCTTGCCGCCCATGTCGAGGGTGAAGACGTAGCTGCTGGAATCCTCGCCTGCCGCCACATTATGGGCCTTGGCCGTGCCGAAGCCGCCGTTGCCGCCACCGCCACCGATGGACTGCGCCAAGATACCCGCCGCATTCTGGCCCTGGGTGAAAATCGAGGCGGCGGCAGGATTCGAACCGGCACCAATGTTATTGACCTCAACATTATTGCCATTTCCACCCGCGCCTCCCTGTCCGCCGAAAGTGAGCTGCGTGCTGACCTCTGCAGCGGAAGTCCCGAGCATGAGTGAGGCCGCCGTGGAATCGCCGCCATCACCACCACCGCCGCCGATCGACTGGGCGATAATGGCATGGGAACCGTCCCCGTAAGTCGCAAGATTCGCCTCGTTGGTCACTGAAACAACTCCACCATCGCCTGCGGCACCGCCCGTGCCACCGAGGGACAGGTTAAAGGTGACTGTACCGGGAACATCCGGGGCCTGAATGTCGAGAGACTTCGCGACAGCCGATCCGGCGTGACCGCCGCCACCGCCAACCGACTGGGCGATGATGCCCGCCGAATCATCCCCATCGATGGTCGGCAGCCCGGTGAAACTACCCGTCGGGATGGGCACGCCGGTGGTGATCGTTCCCTTATTGATCGCTGTGACCTCTCCTCCGATCCCGCCGTTGCCACCGCCGCCGCCGACGGCAATTGTCACGGTGGTGAGCAATCCGGCGCTGCCCGCATAGGCGGCCCCGCCTGTGCCGCCGCCACCGCCGACTGATTGCAAAATCATACCCGCCGAATTGTTGCCCTGGGTGTTGATGGTGCCGGTGGCTTCGAGAGTGCCTTGCGTAAGGTCGCCCGCGCCGCCATGTCCGGCCTTGCCGCCGATACCGGTGTCGAAGATGAACCCGATGCTCTTGGCGCCGCCACCGTTGCCGCCACCGCCCCCGATGCTCTGGCCAATCGCCCCGGCAGCGTGGTCGGCGGTGGTGGTGATGTTTCCGCCAAGATCGATGGAGATCTGGCCACCGGCCCCGCCGTTTCCGCCCCGGCCCCCGACTGCAACGAAAAGACCCTCGGCACTGGCACCGTTGCCGCCGCCGCCGCCGATGGACTGGGCGAGGATGCCGACGGAATTGAAGTCCTGCGTGGAAATCGTACTCAGGGTGCCGGTGGTCACTGTCACCGTGCCGCCAGTGCCGCCTCCGCCGCCCTTGTCGCCCGCAAACAACGCGGTGTGGCCACCGCCTGCCGTGCCGCCGCTGCCGCCGATCGACTGCGCAACGATGCCGATGGAGGCCGCGCTGCTCCCATCTCCGGTACCGGTCTGGATGGAACCGTTGTTGATGACGCCGACAGCTCCGCCGTTGCTGGCGGGATCGGAACCCGAAGTGTTGTTGTCGCCGATACCGAGTCCACTGGTTGAACTGCCTGCGAGATCGTTGTTGATGATGCCGCCGCCGCCCGAGCTGATGGCCACAATGCCAGCGGCGGAATTGCCGATGGTGATAATGGTGCCGCTATTGGTCACGGTGACCTGGTCACCGCTGCCGTCCGAAACGGTGCCGGAGTTGCCCACGTAACTGTAGCCGCTCGAATTGCCATCGGTATTGGTCGCGATGCCCGCGCCGCCGGTGCTCAGGGCCGCGAGGCCGATGGACATGGTCCCGGTCGTGGAAACGAGACCATAATTAGTCAGGTTGACCTGACCGCCGCTGCCGCTGCCGGTCTTGTTGACCGATTGGGAGGTGAAGGGATTAAGGAGGCCGTCCGTGCCGGTGCTAACACCGAGGTAGCCGATGGACAAATTTGAATTGGCACTGCCTGTCGTGATCGTTGCTCCCGCGCCGATGGTGCCCGAGACCGTTCCGCCCGCCACCGTCGTATTCTTCGGCTCATCGCTGGTGGTATAGGCCTCGCTGACGGCGAACACGCCGACGCTGGTCGTGCCGGTGACGTTGATGGAGGAATTGTCGGTCAGGTTCACCGTCACCGGACCGCTCACGGCCAAGGTGCCCCCGCTAGTGGTGAAGAGCGCTCCCGTGTTGATAGCCATGATGCCGATACCGAGCGGAGACGTATTGACGATGCTGCCGCCGTGATTGACCGTCACGATTTGGTTCGTGCCGATGCCGTCGGCCTTTCCTCCCCCGGAGGCGGAGGTGGCGGAGATGCCCGCAGTGAGAACGGTGGGATCATCGCTGGCGACGGTGATGGTGGAACCGCCCTGGGTCGTGACCTGGACGTTTCCTCCCTGAGCCGTGTCGTTGGCGTTTTCATCCTGAAGGCCGTAGGAGGTGGCGATGATGCCGTTGAATTGCGCGGTGCGGAGTCCCTGGGGGTTGAGGGTGGTCAGCGTCCCCGAGAAGCTGGGCAGGCCGGATTGGAGGGTGGCGGAAATGGAATAGCCTGAATACAGGTCAACGGTGACATTCTCTCCCTGGTTGTTTTGCTGGGAAGGCAGACCGCCGACGGAAAGCGCGCCGATGCCGAGTTGGTTGGTCGAACTGGGGACGCTGTTGGCTGTCCAATTAATGTCCATAATGCCGACCTCGTTGACGAGGATGGAACCGGTCTCGGAATTCCATTCGAGCAAGGAACCGTTGAGGGGCGCGGAGCTGGTACCAGACACTTGCAAGAGACCGGACAACTGGACTTCGAGATCGAAGGTGAAGCTGGGGTTACTTGGGTCTTGTTTCAGCAGAAGGTAGTAGGGGACCTGCGTCGAAGGAACTCCGAGCTGAAAAAAAGGTTCAGCCAAGGTAGGGTTCCCGGGGAAAACGTTGACGGGGCCGGAGGAGTCGTAGGTGGGGGTCTGGCCGAGGAGTGGGGAGGTGTACGCCAAGCAGAAGCCCACCAGAAGGGTGAGGACTGTCTTTGGTAAGGATAATTGGGTTGAGTGGGTCGGTTTCCTTGAGATCATGGCATGGCGAAAGCCCAAATCTTTAATGAATGAACATTTAATTACATTTTTGATTTTGTCACGACCTAAAGAAGCAAAGAGCGAGCCGCGGCGGAGGCAGAATGCGTTTTGCATGGAGATTCCAAGTGCAACCGGGGGGACGAGGGAAGCAGGTCGTTGGCGAAGACCAACTAGGTAAGCTTGCCATTGGAGATTGCCCCGTGAAATGACTTCGCAGATGACTCGGACATCCAATAATTCAGGTGGTGGGAATTGATCCGATGAAAAATCTTTTGGGAATCTGCTTGCCGCCGGAGCGCAGCATCCTAATGAACACGGGATGACTCCGAACGCGCTCCAGTGGCTCTGGCCCGTGTTTTTCTATTTGGTGGGCTCGATTCCCACCGGGTATCTCATCGGAAAATCGCGGGGGCTCGACATCCGGCAGCACGGCAGCGGGAATATTGGCGCGACGAATGTCTGGCGCGTGATGGGGCGCAACTGGGGGCTGTTCGCCTTTACGTCGGATTTTCTCAAGGGGTTTCTGCCGCTTTATCTCGTGCGGACGCTGAGTTTTCCGGTGATCGATTCGTGGACGGTGACGTTGCTGCTGGTGACGTGCGGGATCGCAGCGATCCTGGGGCACAATTATACGCCGTGGCTGGGCTTCAAGGGAGGCAAGGGCATCGCCACGTCGGCAGGAATGCTGGGCGCCCTGATGCCGTGGGTGCTGGCCGTGGCACTTTCGCTCTGGATCATTGCCGTGCTGATCACGCGAACGGTTTCGATTGCCTCGATTGTCGCAGCGGTGGTGCTGGCCCCGGCGGCGGCGTGGTTTTATTGGGGGAACTGGATTTACCTGGGACTGGCGGCACTTGCAGGAGGGCTTGCGGTCTGGCGGCATCGCGCCAATATCCAACGGTTACGGGCCGGAACGGAGTCACGGATCGAGTTCTCGTCCCGCAAAACGAGCCAGCCATGACTATCCTCATTCTCGGACAAGGCGCGTGGGGTCGCGCCATGGGCAAGGTCGTGGAGCGGCTGGGACACCAGGTGCGCTTTGCGTCGCATTCGGACGCGCAATGGCCGGACGTGAAACCGGATTATCTTCTCGTGGCGTTGCCGGTGCAGCATGTGCGCGAGACGCTTTCGCACTTCCCTCCGCTGGGCGTGCCGGTACTGAGCCTGTGCAAGGGACTGGAGATTTCGACCGGTTCGCGTGTCAGCGACATCATAACCGAAGTGTGGAACGAGCCGCGGGTGGCGGCGCTTTCGGGGCCGACGTTTGCGTCGGAGATTGTCGCGGAGCTCCCGGCGATCTGCACCATTGCGGCGAAGGACGAGGATTTGGCGAAGCAGTTCCAGGCGATTTTGCACCAGCCGAGTTTTCGGACGTACCGGTCGTCGGACTTGATCGGGGTGGAGCTGGGCGGGGCGCTGAAGAATATTTACGCCATTGCGGGGGGGGCGTGCCACGGATTGAAGCTCGGGCAGAATTCGCTGGCAGGACTGTTGACGCGGTGCCTGGCGGAGATGACACGCATTGGCGTCCAAGCCGGAGCGCGGGCGGAGACGTTTTCGGGCCTGAGCGGGATCGGCGACTTGATGCTGACGGCGACGAGTGAGCAGAGCCGTAATTTCCGGATGGGGACGCTGTTAGGCCAGGGCTATTCGGTGGAGCAGATTTTGCCGAAGCTGGGCGGGGTGTGCGAGGGATTGCCGACGGCGCGCGCGGTGCATCTCAATAGTGCGATTCCACCCGATTCGAAACCGATTGTGACGCAACTGCACGCGGTGCTGTACGAGGGGGTGCCCCCGATTGACGCGGTGAAGAAGTTGCTGGGGCGTGCGGCGCGGGATGAGTAGCTTTACGGTGTCAATTGCCGGTAGGTTTTACCCTTGGGATCGAAGTCGACGGGGATGAAGTTGGGGATGGAGCCGTCTTTGTCGGGAAGCTTTACTGTCACTGAGTTACTATAATAGTAAATCGCGACAAACGTGTCGGGCGATGCGGATCCATTCCACCATTGTCTCCAAGTTCTTGGTTGTTGATTGACAGGCATCGCACTCGTTCCGGCTTGATAGGTAATTTTATAGCCAGTCATAAAAATAACTGGCACCGCGTCAGGAGGGGATGAATCGCTACAGGAAGTCATATCCCAAGCAACATTCTCAGCCTTTAGTATCGAACTTGTCGGGGGAATTTTGCCTGCGGTCTGAAAATAAAAAAGCTCAGGACCCTTGGCATACTTCCCTTCGATCAATTTTTCAAAAACTTCGGTCGATGTTTTACCTTCCGGGTAATGGCCATTGTGATCCTGAGCATAGGCATAAAGACAGAGGCCAATGGATCGCACTTTTTGACAAGCTTCACCTCTTTTTGCCATCTCGACACCCCAAGCAACGGGCCCAAATAACACGCCCAAACAAATGCATAATCCTATGGCAAAGCAGAAAAACAAAAAAATTAAGTCTGAGGGAGACCAGCGGTTTTTCATACCTAAACCTCCATAGCTTTGCGCTTAAAGCACCAGGCCACGGCGTAGGTGGTCAGCGTCCCGAACATGACGCGCCAGGGGAATTCGATCTGGACGAGCCAGTCGGGGGGGTGGACATAGCCGTCGGCGAACTTGAGGAGGCCGTGCTGGGCGAACCAGATGACGTTGGGGCCGATGTTGTAGCTGAGGCCACGCACGGCGTTGGTGGCGTCCCACGGGAGACCGCTCCAGATACCGACGGCAAGGAAACCGGCGAGCATGGCGATGAGGTTTCCTTTCTCCGTGCCGCGCGTCTTGGTGGTGAGGCCGAGCAGGAAGATGCCGAGGAGCGAGCCGTAGGTGTAGCCAAAGATGCCGAGGACGATGGGGATGATGCGGGCCTTGGGGGAATAGACGACAATGATCGCGGTGATGATGCCGACGGCGGCGAGGAGGAGCGCGAAGACGACGGTGCTCCAGCGGACGGCGGTGACGGTCTGGTGCTGGGTGGAATCTTTCTTGCTGAAGTAGGGGACCCAGAAATCCTCGGTGAAGCTGGTGGCGAGGGCGTTGAGAGCGGTGCTGAGGGAGCCCATGGCGGTGGCGAGGACGCCGGCGACGAGGAGTCCGCGCGCGCCGGGGGGGAGCTGGTGGAGGATGTAGTAGGAGAAGATTTCGGGGTTCTTGGTGGGGAGATGGGGATCGGGATGCATCTGGTAGAAGACATAGATGAGGATGCCGATGAGGAGGAAACCGAGGGCGACGGGGATGTCGATGAGGCCGGAGAGGACGAGAGCGAGGCGGCTTTTGTGGTAGTCCTTCGCGGTGAGCATGCGCTGGACCATGTCCTGGTCGGTGCCGTGGGTGGCCATGGTGGTGAAGACAGAGCCGAGGATCGCGGCCCAGATGGTGTATTCGTTGCCGAGGATGCCGCAGATGATGCCGAGGATGGGGTGACCTTCCTCGACGGCGCGCGTGCCGGAGTCGGTGGTCTTGGCGAGGCTGAAGCCGCTGTCGAAGACCTGGAGGTCGCCGGGGTGATTGAGGACGGACTGCGCGCCGGTCCAGCCGCCGACGCCCTGCCAGAGCGAGACGAGGGCGTAGATGACGGCGCCGCCCATGACGGTGGCCTGGATGACGTCGGTCCAGACGACGGCGCGGATGCCCCCGGCAGCGGTGTAGAGAGTGGTCAGGGCGGTGACGAGGAGGACGGCCCCGGCGTAGATGCTGATTTGCTCGCTGACCGTGGCGGGGGTGCCGCGGATCAGCTCGTAGCCGACGACGATGATGACGGCGGCGACGTAGAGGCGGGTGCCGCTGGCGAGGAGGCGGGTGACGAGGAAGACGGCGGAGGCGGCATTGCGGGTCGCGACGCCAAAGCGGATCTGGAGGAATTCGTAGATGGAGACGACGTTGTTGTCGTAGAAGGGCTTGATAAAGAGGTAGGCGACGACGATGCGGGCGATGACGGTGCCGATGGCGAGCTGGGCGTAGAGGAAATTACGGCCATGGAAGCCCTCGGCGGGCGCGCCGAGGAAGGTGGCGGCGCTGAGCTCAGCGGCGATAATGGAGGCGAGGACGGCCCACCAGGGGAGCTGGCGGCCGCCGACGCTGAACTCGCGCATGTTCTGGCCGCTTTTGCGCGAGGAGGCCAGACCGATCCCGATGACGAGCGCGAAGTAGGTGAAGATGGCGAATCCGTCCCAGAAATATTCCACGGGAAGGTTAATAAACGGTAATCCGGCAAGAACCTATCTCAAAATAGCGCGCGATTTGGCCGTGGGCTGCGTCTAGGCTGTGTAAATTGAATTCCCGTTACTGAAATATCTGATTTAGTATAGCCCGCCCATGTCTGCCAGCGCCCATATGCCTTATGAAGATGAGGACCAGGACTCAACCACACTTAAATGGGTGGTGCTGTTTGTCGCCCTCTCCATTGTCGCGCATGTGGTGCTGATCACGGTCATTGTCTTGCTGTCGAAGCATATTCCGTCGCCCCGGCTGGAAGCGACGACGAAGGCACCGTCCGTAACCATGACGCTGATTGAGCCGCCGCCCAAGCCGGTGATGCCGCCTGCGCCGAAGCATGTCTTCATGACCACGCCGGAGCAGAAGAATGCCCCGCACAAGGAGACGCTGGTCGAATCGAACAACGATGCGCAACTGGCCTCGATGACCAAGCAGAGCCGCAAGCCGGATTCGTTCATGCCGGACGTGGAGAGCAAGGACAACCATCCGAGTGCGCTGAACAGTTCCCCGGCAGCACCCCCGGCGAAGCCGCAGGAAGCGACGCCGCCCCCGGCACCCAAGGCCGATCCCTCCAAAGAACCGCCCAAGCCACCCCAACCACAGCAGCCTCCCCAGCCGAAAGCCGAGCCGCAGAAGACTCCCCCGGAACCGAGCAAGGTCCCGCCGCCACCGAAGCCGACTCCCGCACCGCCGCCCAAGGTACCACCTCCGCCGACGGTTGATGAGAATGGATTGCCTGTTTTGCCGGCCCTGAATGCGCCGACGATTGCCCCGCAAACCACGAGCAGTTCGCAGCAGTCCCAAAAGGCTCAGCAAGCCGCTCCTCCCCCCTCGATGCCAGTGGTCCCGCCGAATGTGCAGGGACGGGCGGGGATGTCGGGGCAGCCTTCGCCGGAGGCGATGAAGACGGACCTGGGCGTGTACAAAGCGCGGTTCTACCAGGCGGTCGGGTCGCGGTGGTACCAGAAGGTGGGTCAGCAGATGACCCTCATCGGCGTCGGCAGCGTCCGCGTGCAGTACACCATCATGCCGGACGGGACGATCACGACGAAGGTGCTCGATAATGGCGGGGGCTCGATGACGATCCTGCTCTCCCTCAGCGTGCTCTCGATCCGGGAGTGTTCGCCGTTCCTCCCCTTCCCGCCATCCATGCTCAAGGATTACCCGAACGGTTACACGGACGATTTCTCGTTCAGCGTATACTAGCCACCTTATGTCTAACAACGAATCCCTCGCCGCCCGGGCCGAACGCGCCGCACAAATCATCCAACAGCCGGAGCTCTACAAGGTTTGCGAAGGGTGCGAGTCAATTGTGCTGCGGGAGGCTGTGACCTGCCCGAACTGCCATGGCTACCGGTTCGATGACGACGAGGAAAGAGTCAAAACGCAGGCAGACATCCTCGGAAAGAGGCTTCCTACGTCCGTGCCCCCCAGCGAGTTAACTTAGTCTTCTTGCAATCTGCGGGTCGAAAGCTAAGGTGATTAAGCAAACCGTTCTTGTCGTATTTTATGAGCCGTCATGCCATTTCGTTGAAGACCCGGGTCCGCTATGAGGGCCGTGCCCAAACCTTTGATCGCCGCGCGACCATCGGCGCGGACCTGGAAAAATTACCCAATCCCATCTGGCGGACCGTGGGGATGGTTTTGCGGTCCAAGTTGGCCCAAGCCAATGTTCCCGTCGTGGAAGAGAAGACGGTGAAGGTTGTGGCGAAGAAGAGCAAGCCTTCCACGGCGTCGTCCTAGGTTTTCGAAGCTTCCTTTTTGACAGCTGTCCCGGCGGGACAACGGATCCTATTTCTGCGGGGCGAGGTAGATGAAGCTGCTGGTGTTGCCATGGCGAACCAGGAGGACGGCACCCTGATCGGGCTTGAGGCTGTTGGCGACATCGGCGAAGTCCTTGGCGGAGGCCAGGGGGGTGGTGGCCCCGTGGTTGATGCTGATACTTTCGATCACGTCTCCCCGCGAGACGCCCTTCATGTCGGCGGGACAACTGTATTCGACCATGCCCACGACGACGCCGGAGGTGATTGCACGGTCGATGGCAAATTGCTGCCGGGTCTTGTCGTTAAGATCGTTCACTTGGAGGCCATTCAGGACATTCACACCCCCGGGAGCGGCGTCCTTGGCGGCTGGCGTCGCGCCGTCAGTGGGATGACTGTTGGGCGCCTCGGCGATCTTCACCGTGGTCGATTTCGTGGCGCCATCGCGGATGTAGCTGATGGCCACTTCCTTGCCGATGGGGATCTGGGCCACGATCAAGCGCAGGTCGATCACGCCGTCAATCTTGTGGCCATCCATTTCCGTGATGAAGTCGCCCGTGTGGAGGCCGGCCAGGTCGGCGGGAGTACCGGGCTCGACGCCGGCCAGAAGTGCGCCCCGCTTGGAACCGAGGCCAAACACGCCGTTCACGCCCTCGTCGATATTCGACGGGAACCTGACCCCGAGAAAGCCATGAATCGGACTTCCTTCCTTGAGCAGGCTCTCGACCGCGTGCCGGGCCAGATTGCAGGGGATGGCAAAGCCGACACCCTCGTTGCCCCCGGAAGTCGAGGCGATCAGGGTACAGATGCCGATGACTTCGCCGTGGATGTTGACCAGGGCACCCCCGGAGTTGCCGGGATTGATGGGGGCATCGGTCTGGAGAAAGTTCTCGTCGTGGGGCGAGCCGGGAAGGTCCCGCGCGGTGGCGCTGATGATGCCGCGACTGACCGAGCCCTCCTGGTTGAAGGGGTTGCCGATGGCGTAGACCTGCTCGCCGACCTGGACATGGTCGGAGTCGCCCCAAGGCAAGGGCACGAGACCTGTGGCCTCGATCTTCAAGACGGCGATGTCCAACGCGGAATCGGTCGCGATGAGGTGGGCGGGAAAGAGGCGCTTGTCGTGAAGCTGCACCTCGATGTCCTTCGCGCCGTCGACGACGTGCGCGTTGGAGACGATGTAGCCGTCCTTCCGCAGGATCACACCCGCACCGTAGGCGGGATCGTTGTCGGGATTGTTATGCGTGGTGCTGGGGCCGAAATGGAATTGAAACGGCAGGTTCTTGCCGAAGAGCTTCACGCGCGGATCGGACTGGCGGGTGGCGGTGATCCGCACGATGCCGGGGATGACCGCGGTGACGACCTTGGTGTTTTCCTGGTTGATCTGCTCCAGGAGCGGAACTTCGTCGGCGGAGACGAGCCGTCCGGTCTGGGGCTTGAACTCGATCGACTCCTTTGACGGAGTGCCGTCCTTCTGAGCGGTAGCGGTCTTGTCCTTGGAAGATGCCGAGGCGGGGGGCTGCCGGTGGCACCCTGAAAGGGCCAGTACGCCTGCCAGGCCAAGGACCATGAATCGATTCATAAAGCGGGTCTACTATAGCATGGTTGCGGCGGATTGGCTGCAAGAAGCGGGGGAAAGCCAAATCTCGCGCGAGAGCGAACCCGGCGAACGGGCCATTTGACACCGGAGCCTGATCGAGAGCGGTGGAAATTGTATTCAGGGGCAAAAAAGGTCCTTCGACTGCGGCTCGGGGGAGTCTTAAGGGAAGGGCAGGTATCCCGGCTCGCCTTCGCTCAGGATGACAGCATTTTAAAACGTGAGTTTTCGACCTCCTTTCAGTTAATCTTGGAGCATGGCCACGACTACCCTCCCCGATATTTCCATCTTCGAATCGCGCCTGGCGCAGCTTCGGAGGTTTCTTTGACTTGCCGGAACTGACCAAACAACTGGCGGAATACGAGAGCCGGATGGCCGAGACGGGCTTCTGGGACAACGCCGCCGGAGCGCAGAAAATCATCGGCGAAGCCAATGCGATCCGCTCGAAACTCGATCCGCTCAAGGAACTGGAACGGCGCGTCGACGATATGAAGACGCTGAAGGAACTGGTGCTGGAAGACGCCAGCGACATGGCGGTGAAGGAGTTCCAGGACGAATTTGATGCGGTCAGCAAGGCGCTGGATGCGCTGGAACTGCGGGTGCTGCTGGGCGGGCCGATGGACCGGAACAACGCGATCATCACGCTGCATTCGGGCGCGGGCGGCACGGAGGCCTGCGACTGGGCGAACATGCTGCTGCGGATGTACCAGCGGTTCGCGGAAAAATCGGGCTACAAGACGGAGATGCTCGATATCCAGCCGGGCGACGAAGCGGGGATCAGTTCGGCGACGTTGCAGGTCAAGGGCGAGTTCGCTTATGGGCGGTTGAAGGCGGAGCATGGGGTGCACCGATTGGTGCGCATTTCACCCTTTAATTCGGCCGGAAAACGGCAGACGTCGTTTGCGTCGCTGGATGTGATTGCCGAGGTGGACGATAGCATCGATATCAAGATTGAGGAGAAGGACATTCGCGTGGATGTCTATCGCTCAGGCGGGCCGGGCGGACAGGGCGTGAATACGACCGACTCCGCGGTGCGGATTACGCACCTTCCGAGCGGACTGGTGGTGACCTGCCAGAATGAGCGGTCGCAGATCAAGAACCGGGCCTCGGCGATGAACGTGCTCAAGGCGCGCCTTTATGAGCTGGAGCTCGACAAAAAGCGGGCGGAGATGGAGCGGCACTACGGAGAAAAAGGGGAGATCGGCTTTGGGCGCCAGATTCGCTCCTATGTTTTCCAGCCATACCAGATGGTGAAGGACCTCCGCACCGGCGAGCAGACGACCGATGTGCAGGGGGTGATGGATGGGGATCTGAATGCGTTTATTGAGGCATACCTGCGGGGGAAGAAGCGGACGGATGCGGATACGGATGAGGAGTAAGTTTGATGAAAAAGCTTTGCGCAATCCTGATCGTATTAAGCACGAGCCTGGGATGGTCATTGCCCCAAGACGATCTCGCTTCAGGCGATCAAGCAACGCGTGATGCCGCAGCGAAGACTCTGCGCATAACTTACGAACCCATCCCACGCGGGAAATGGGAACCGCTTCTGGAGAAGATCAAACCTGGGATGTCGAAGGACGCCTTTGCCGAACTTCTCAGTTCCTATCATGCGCAGTCCGAAGGCGGGGATTCGAGTGGGGGCTCGACCACCGGCAGCTACCGCCTGGATGATCAGTGGCTGTTGGTATACTATAGCGACGACAGGGCCAACAAAATCACAGGGGCGACACTCAAGGAGGACATGCGAAATGTCTGGGTGGAACCACCCAAAAAATTCACCGGCACGTGGATCACTTATTTTGTCAATGGGCAGAAGAGCCACGAAATTGAGTATAAGGACGGCATCTATTTTGGTGAATTCATTGCTTACCATGGCAATGGCACGAAATTATACGTGCAACACTACGATTCCAGCGGATGTAACGGGGACGATACGGGATACTTTCCATCCGGAAAAGTGATGTATCAGGGCCATTACAAAAACGGGAACCAAGCCGGAATCTGGACATGGTTCAAGGAGAATGGTTCCGTGGCCACGACGCAGGATCACACGAAATGAGGTTGTCTAAATCACAATCCTGTTAAACTGGTTATTCCTGCCAAAATTTTCTCCATGAACAAACTCGACGAAATCAATGCCACGAAGGCGGAGGAGATCAAGCGGCTGGAGCCGCTGGCGGCGGAACTGCGGAAGCAGGCGCTGTTGCGGAATGATTTCCGGCCGTTTCGTTCCGCGCTGCAACGGGGCAACGAGGTGGCGGTGATTGCGGAGGTGAAGAAGGCGTCGCCGTCGGCGGGGATCATTGCGGCGGATTTCAATCCGCTTTCGCAGGCGCGCGAGTATGCCCGGGGCGGGGCGCATGCGCTGAGCATCCTGACCGACGAGAAATATTTCCATGGGCACCTGAGCTATCTGAAGCAGGTCCGCGAGCAGGTCGACCTGCCGCTGTTACGGAAGGATTTCATCATCCATGAACTGCAGATTTTCGAGAGCGTGATCGCGGGGGCCGATGCGATCCTGCTGATCGTGGCGAGCCTGGACGAGGGCTCGTTGCTGCGGCTTTTTCACCAGGCTAAGTCGTGCCAGCTCGATGTGCTGGTGGAGGTGCATGACCTGGAAGAGATGGACCGGGCGCTCGACCTGGGCGCGGACATCATCGGGATCAACAACCGGAATTTAAAAACGTTCCAAGTTAACCTGGCCACGACGGAGACGCTGGCGGAGG
>Ga0207641_10000712_pt1 | contig 35669 bp, 26 predicted proteins | sample KBSSwiS62_FD_184306 | JGI IMG/M metagenome (GOLD analysis project Ga0207641, IMG submission 184306) | Switchgrass rhizosphere microbial communities from Kellogg Biological Station, Michigan, USA - KBS Switchgrass S6-2 (SPAdes) (version 2) | ecosystem: Host-associated > Plants > Roots >... | reverse complement strand
ATCGAACCGCCGTCTCATAAACCGCCAGCTTATCCTGCGACAGGTGAGCCTTCAGAGCATGTGCGCCGAAGGCACCCAGAATGGTAGCCAAAGCGATCAGAGCGCCGGCAAGAGCCAGTGTTTTGCGTGCATCCATTGATGTTTCAGTCCCGTCGGCGGGCTATTCGCTGAGCTGGTCCATTATTCGCTTCTCTCGCCCATTATTCGCTTCGCGGGCCCAGCAGCGGCTTGATGAGATCGAGGGGTAACGGGAACACGATGATCTGTGTCTTCTCGTGTGAAATGTCAGCCAGCGTCTGCAGATAGCGCAGTTGCATTGCGCTCGGTTGCCGGGCCAGAGATTCAGCCGCCTGAACCAGTTGCTGCGCGGCCTGGCTCTCGCCTTCCGCATGAATGATCTTGGCCCGTCGGGTCCGCTCGGCCTCAGCCTGTTTCGCCATTGCGCGAATCATACTTTCATCGAGATCCACATCCTTGATCTCGACATTGGAGACCTTGATACCCCAGGCCTCGGTGTTCTGATCGAGAATCTGCTGCACATCCGCGTTCAGCTTGTCCCGCTGCGCCAGCAGATCATCCATTTCGTGTTGTCCCAGCACTGAACGCAGCGTCGTCTGCGCAACCTGGCTCGTCGCCTCAAAGGGACTGGCGACCTGCAATATGGCCTTTCCAGGGTCGACTATGCGGAAATAAACAACGGCATTCACTTTGACCGAGACGTTGTCACGGGTAATGACGTCCTGCTTCGGTACATTCAACACAACGACACGCAAGTCGACTTTGCGCATCTGCTGCAGCACCGGGATCACGATGACGACCCCGGGACCCTTGATGCCGGTGAATCGACCCAGAGTCAACATCACACCGCGCTCGTATTCATTCAACACACGGAATGTGCTGAACAGCAGCAACAGAATCAGAACTACGACCACTATTCCGTAGGGCATGAGGATCTCCGTTGAAGAAGTAGCGATTGCGCGATCAAACAGGCTCGACCCACACCGTCAAACCATCCACTCGTGTTATTCTGACGATCTGCCCGGCGCTGACCGCCGTTGAGCTCAGCGCGTTCCAGATTTCGCCTCCATAGCGAATCTTTCCTTTGTCCATGAACGTCTCGATGGCCTCGGCTGTCGAACCCACCATGGTCTGCACACCCGTGACCACGGGACGGCGCAGGGACCGGCTGGCCAGCCAGCCCAGGGCCACAATAGCCAATCCCCCGACCGTCGCCACCGCGGCAATCACCGGCAGTCCAATGTTCATTCCTGGAATATCGGTATCAAACAAAATCAGTGAACCGACCACAAAGGCAATGAGCCCTCCCAACCCCAGCGAGCCGAAAGTGGGGAAGAAGAACTCTGCGACAATCATCCCGACGCCCACGGCGACGAGCGCCAATCCCGCGTAGTTCACCGACAAAACCTGGAATGCGAACAACGCGACCAGCAACGAGATAGCGCCCACGACGCCCGGAAAGACAGCGCCCGGATTGTACCCCTCAAACAGAAGTCCATAGATCCCGATCAGAAGCAGCCCGTACGCAATCGTCGGATTCGTAATTACAGACAGAAACTCGACGTGCCAGTCAGGTTTGAGGCTGTCGATAGCCAGATCATGCGTCGCCAGCTTCATATGATTGTTGCCAACGCGCACGTCGCGACCATCGATTTGATTCAATAGATCCGTTACGTCTTGAGCCACGACGTCAATGACGTTGTCTTTCAGCGCTGCTGTTGCTGAAAGACTCGCCGCACCACGCACAGCCTGTTCAGCCCAGTCGGCGTTACGACCCCGGAGCTCCGCAAGACCGCGGATGTAGGCTACCGCGTCGTTTACAACCTTCCGCTCCATCGCTGATTCGGGTCGTGGCGCTTCGGACAGGGGAGCCGGACTACCCTCAGGGGGCTTAGCCGGCGGCTTCGTATCGTTGGGCTTCGTGTCGTTTGGCTTCGTGTCGTTTGGCTTCGTATCGTTTGGCTGCGCTGGACTGTGATCCTCGCCGCCGCCTATGGACACCGGCGTGGCCGCGCCAAGATTCGTCGCCGGCGCCATCGCGGCAATATGACTCGCGTAAAGAATGTACGTTCCCGCGCTGGCTGCCCGTGCTCCCGAAGGTGATACATAGCTCACGACCGGTATAGGCGACGCCAGAATCGCGCGGATGATGTCGCGCATTGCGGTGTCCAGACCGCCGGGCGTGTCGATTTGCAGTACGACTACGCGGCTTCCATTGATGCGCGCCGTCTCCAGTCCCTTGGTTACGTAGCGCGAAGTTGCGGGACCGATTGGGCCGTTGATCTCGAGTACGGTAGCGATCTTGGCGTCGGCCGCCGGTAACGTGGCAGCGTCCACTTTGGCGGGCTGAGGTCCACCGCGCATGAAATCCGGCGGAGGCTCGGCGAACGCAGATGGTGTGATTACAACCAAGGCCACAGCCGTCATCGCAAGTGTGGCAATTGCCGCCATGGCAGCAAGCGACACCCAGAAACGGGTCCGAAGACGTACGGACGAGGCGTTCACAACCCTCACCCTACTCCGAAGTCAGCCAAGCCGCAGCAAGTTGAGAGTTTTGGTGAGCCATGCGGACCACCATCGTCGGTGACTACCATCTCGGTGGTTCGCACGATCCGGGATGGCCCGGCGCAACGGTGATCGGCACCGTCACCTTCGCTATTTTCGACGCGCTATCTCTGTGGCGGCTTCGACCGTGGCGATCCAGGACGAGGAGAACCGGGGCGCCCGCGGTGGGATCCGCTTGGTCCTTTACCGGGGGGCCGTGGCGTGGTGGGAAGACCAGTATGTTGCGTCCGGAAAGGACGGCCGGAGTTTACGTTGCGACGGCCCTCTGCCTGCTCGCCGGTGCCGGCAGGTTGATATGCGGGGACGAGTTGATGCTTGCCGCTGCCGATCAAGTCGGCGCGACCCATTCGACGGAGTGCTTCTCGCAGGATAGGCCAGTTGTTCGCATCGTGGTACCGCAGGAAGGCTTTGTGCAGCCGGCGGACCTTCAGTCCCTTCGGTATGCGGACTTCTTCACCCGCGCGCGTGATGCGCTTCAGCGGATTTTTGCCGGAGTGATACATCGCCGTTGCAGTAGCCATAGGCGACGGCAGGAATGCCTGCACCTGGTCAGCGCGGAAACCGTTCTTCTTCAGCCACAGCGCCAGGTCGAGCATGTCTTCATCTGTCGTGCCCGGGTGCGCAGCAATGAAGTAGGGAATCAAATACTGCTCTTTCCCCGCCTCCTTGGAGTATTTGTCGAACATCTCCTTGAAACGGTGATAGGTGCCGATGCCCGGCTTCATCATTTTCGACAGCGGACCTTCGGAGAGCGCCTCCGGCGCAATCTTCAGGTATCCACCAACGTGGTGCTGCGCCAGCTCTTTCACGTATTCCGGCGACTCGTTGGCGAGGTCATAACGAACGCCTGACGCAATGAGGACTTTCTTGACGCCAGGCAACGCACGGGCACGACGATAGAGCTTTATCAGCGGCGTGTGATCGGTGTTGAGATTCGGGCAGATGCCGGGGTAGACGCACGACGGTCTACGGCACGCGGCCTCAACTTCGCGGCTCTTGCACGCGAGCCGGTACATGTTGGCTGTTGGGCCACCTAGATCGGAGATGACGCCCGTGAAGCCAGGGACGTTGTCACGAATGTCCTCAATCTCGCGAATCACCGAGCTCTCGGAACGGCTCTGAATGATTCGGCCTTCGTGCTCAGTGATTGAGCAGAATGTGCATCCACCGAAGCAACCGCGTTGGATTGCTATGGAGAAGCGAATCATCTTGTAGGCAGGGATGTTCGCGTCGCCATACGACGGGTGTGGCTGACGTGCATACGGCTTGTCGTACACCCAGTCCATCTCACGGGTGGTGAGGGGGATAGGCGGCGGGTTGAGCCAGACGTCTAGGTCGCCGTGACGCTGCACCAAGGCGCGGGCGTTTCCAGGGTTGGCTTCCAGATGGAGGATTCGCGAGGCATGCGCGTATAGCACAGGGTCGTTGGCGACCTGGTCGTGCGAAGGCATGCGGATAACACTGCGTTCGCGGTCGACGTTCTTAACGCGGCGAACAAACCGCACGACCTTCTCGACCGGCGCCGAAGCAGCAGCGGTTGCGCACGGCGGCGCGGCAGGCGGCGCGACGGGTGTCCCTACCGCGAGCGGCGCGGCTGCTGCGGATGTTGCACCATGCGACCCAGACAGCCGTTCGCTGGTTTCCGCAGCCGCGCCGGCATCAGCCGCAGCAGCGCCAGACCCGCTGCCAGCTCCCGCGCCGGCTCCCGACCCCGTCGGCTCCATCGCATACGGATCAACCGGCGGATTCAACGGCCCCGGCGCATCCAAATGCGTCGAGTCAATCTCAATCCACCCCTCCGGCGTCGCCTTCCGCACAAACGCCGTACCCCGAATGTCAGTGAGGTCACTGACGCTTTCGCCAGCTGCAAGGCGATGAGCGATCTCGCAGATCTGCCTCTCACCGTTGCCATACACCAGCAAGTCAGCCTTCGAATCCAACAGGACCGAACGCCGCACCTTTTCCGACCAGTAATCGAAGTGCGCAATGCGACGAAGCGAGGCTTCAATGCCGCCTACAACGATCGGAACATCCTTGAACGCCTCACGTGCACGCTGCGCGTAAACAATGACGGAGCGGTCAGGGCGTTTGCCACCTTCACCTCCCGGCGTGTAGGCATCGTCACTTCGGATACGGCGATCCGACGTGTAACGATTGACCATGGAGTCCATGTTGCCGCCGGTGATTCCGAAGAACAGGTTAGGTCGACCCAACGCGGCGAATGGATCCGCGCTGTGCCAGTCCGGCTGGGCAATGATGCCAACGCGGAAACCTTGGGCTTCGAGAACGCGGCCAATGATGGCCATACCAAAGCTGGGATGGTCGACGTAAGCATCGCCGGTAACGACGATGACGTCGCAGCTGTCCCAACCGAGGAGGTCCATCTCCGCACGAGACATGGGCAGAAACGGGGCTGTGCCGAAGCGTTCGGCCCAGTAGCGGCGGTAGCCCGTTATGTCACGTGCGGTTTGCATGATGAGGCGCGGATTAGACCAGAAATAGCGCTAGGGAAACGCCTATTTGGGAGGCGTCGCGGCGAACGTCAAGGGTACCGCGGGCTGGGCCGCAGACCCCAAGTGGCCGCAGGGCCAAGCGCGCCCGCGAAACGGCATCAATCCTGAAAAAGAGCCGACTCCGGCCACCAGCGGGGCAATCTCCCGGCATCGAATCCGCAAACCCGCGGTCGAGCCGCACGGGGGCCATCCTAAGTATTTGGTTTAACAGACATTTAGCCCACGCCAAAAACTTTGTGTAAGCCCCGCAGCCCTCAAATCTGCTCGTTTTGGATCAAAAGATGCCGAACGATGCCATGACGAGGCGGCGCTTCGGGAGTAGGATTTAATCCTACTCACGTGAAGGAGCTGCCTATGCGTACCACCCAGCAGATGAGCATTACCCTGCCGAACGAGCTTGCCTTGGCGGTGAGGGCAAAGGTCGCCTCGGGTGAATACGCCAGCGAGAGCGAAGTCATTCGCGACGGTCTGCGCGTGCTGATGGCGCGCGATCGCGCAGTCGAGCGTTGGCTGAAGACCCAGGTCGGACCGGCTTATGACGCGCTCAAGGCCGATCCGGCGCGTGCAGTCACGGCAGCGCAAGTCCGGGCACGGCTCGCGGCTGAACACAAAGGGGGCAGGGACAAGAAATGACGCGCTATGAGGTTGTCTTCACGCCAGAAGCGGAGGAGCAACTTGCTGAGCTCTATCGCTACATCGAGGAGAATGCGACTGCGGCTATAGCGCTCAATTACACGAATTCAGTCGTCGAGTATTGCGAGGCATTGGCGACCTTTCCGTTGCGCGGGACACGGCGAGATGATGTACGACCCGGACTTCGAACTATTGGGTACAAGCGACGCACGGAGATCGCCTACACCGTCGATGATGGGAGAGTTTCGATCATTGGTATTTTTCACGGTGGTCGAGACTACGAGACTTCGCTACACCCGGACGAGCCGGAGGATGGAGACCAGGTCGGTTGTAGTTGAATTGGGTAGACGTGCATGGAGCTGGACCGCCAATGGCGAAACCCGCGGCGAAATCAAAATGGATATTCGCATCGCTGAATTGCTTGCTGATCTTTGCGATGCGTGTCGATACAGCACGGGCTGTGGACGATCCATGGGCGCGAGCACATGACCAGGAGATTTCGGAGACTGAGACAAAGCGTGTACTGGATCGCATTGAGAGCGATCTTCGCATTGGAACGCCATGGGCGACTGTGTACGAACGATTCGCCGATGAATTCCGTGCCAACGGCCGCCCCACGACTGCCATCGGTAACCTCGGCCATTTCGTAGTATTTCAAGATCCACAGTTGGGACGCGGCCACTTTGTTGATATCGACAAACCGGTATTCGTATGGGAAGGCGAGAAGTTGCCGCGTCGGCTGTGGCGTATGAAAATCTTAGATGCATCCCACGTTGTTACACTGACTCATGCAACTTCCGGCGATATCGTTCGCTTGCACAGCGCCGTGTATAACCAGACGGTGTTGTATCAAGTACAGGAGTTGTATCGCGGCCGCGCCACTTACTAAGGGGATTCAGCCGGGAGTATGCGCGGCAACTCGTTTTCGCGTGGCCGATTCACCATCCCCAGCGTTGTTCGCGGCGAGCCAGTCCAGTCGCCCGCAGAGCCTCGGACTACTTCGTCCGCTGCTCCTGCTTAACCGACTCCGGCTGCTGCCGAGCCTCCGGTGAGGCTTCCAGCGCCTTCAGCGCCGTAGGCAACCCCTGGATGTAATCAGCCCCGTCCTGAACCTTCAGGCTGGACCCGGCAAAATCATTCCCGATCGGCTCGGCCTGCCCGCCCAGGCACTTCGCCAGAAACCCTTCCGCCACAGCATAGAAAGACAGCCGGTTCTGCGGCCGCGCAAAACCATGACCTTCGTCCGGATACAGCACATACGTCACCGGCAGTTTCCGCGACTTCATGGCCTCCACAATCTGGTCCGCCTCAGCTTGTTTGACGCGCGGATCGTTGGCGCCCTGCGCAATCAGCAGCGGCTTGGAGATCTTGTCGACATGGCTCAAGGGCGAGCGTTGCTTCAGCAACTCCTTACCCTCAGCCGTGCGCGGATCACCAATGCGCCGGACCATGTCCTCGAAGAAGGACTTCCAATAAGGCGGAATGGAATTCAACAGCGTAAACAGGTTGGACGGCCCCACGATATCAACACCGCATGCAAACTTGTCCGGCGTGAATGTCAGGCCAACCAGCGTGGCATACCCACCGTACGAGCCGCCATAAATGGCAACCTTGTCAGGCTGAGCAATTTTTTCCCTGACGGCCCAGTCCACTGCGTCCAACAGATCGTTGTGCATGTTGCGGGCCCACTCGTGGTCGCCCGCGTTGATGAATTTCTTGCCGAAGCCGGTCGACCCGCGATAGTTCACCGACAACACGGCATAGCCCCGGTTGGCAAGCCATTGATGCTCGCCGTTGAAGCCGTAGCTGTCGCGAGCCCAAGGCCCACCATGGACATCGAGCACCAGCGGCACCGGGCTCGCCGGCCGATCGGGCGCCACAACAACGCCACCAGCCGCAGCCGCCGAGCCATGAGCACCAGCCCCACCGCCACGCGCACCCGCGACCCCCGCCGCCCCGTGGGCTCCGGCAGAACCACCCGCCCCGCCGGATTCTCCCGGGTTCGCAGGCAACGTCAAATACCCCACCAGCGAAAACCCATCCCGCGTCTTGATCTCCACCGGTTTCATGGGCCGCAACGGCGCCCCCATCAACTCCGGCCGCTGATCAAACAGCTTGGTAACCTTCCCGCTCCCCCGGTCATACAACCAACTCGACACCACCTTGATCGGATCATTGACCGCGACAACCCACTTGGTGTCATCCAGCGTGCGGCTCACCACCTCGAATTGCGGCCCCAACGCCGCAGTGAGCCGCTGAATGTCCTGCCCAACCGTGGGAACGAGCGGCTCGATCTCGGTGGTCATGTACTCCACCCCGAACGCCTGCGGTTTGCGTGTTCGCGGGTCCAGCCATACTTCCGACACATCGGCCTTGGCACTTTCGCCAATGACCGTCTGCTTGCCATTGGTCAGGTCAACACTGATCAGCGCAGCCTTATCGCGCGCGATCGAGCTCAACATCAACGCCGTATTACCACCCTGCTCGACAATCACAGGTCGTGTCGTCAGGCTGTCGTCGCGACCGTACTTCAAGAAGGGTTCCCAACCCTTGTCAGTGTGACGATAGATCTCGCCACCACCGTCTTCCAATGTCTTCACCGCCAGCCGCGGCCGGAGCTGCAAGTCCTCCAGGTACCCGGCAAATTCCTGGTCATTGCGCTCGACCAGCTTGCGCTCGCCGGTGGCAATGTTGATCTCATAGAGATCGTGGTACTCCGGAACCCGATCGTTCAACGCGATCAGAGCGACATCCGGCCGCTCAGGTGAGATACCGATGATCTCCGCACGCACATTCTTCAGCGGAGTCAGGTCAACCTGCTTGTGACTCTCGACATCGACGCTGTAGACGCGCCAGTTCTCGTCGCCTCCTTCGTCCTGCAGAAACAGGATGTGCTTGCCGTCCTCAGCCCAGTGGTGCTGGCGGATGCCGCGCTTCTTGTCGTCGGTGATCGCCTTGGCGGCATCGAGCTTGCCAAACGGCGCAAGCCAGACATTCAACACGCCATTCTTCGGCGCGAGGAAAGACATGTAGCGCCCATCCGGGCTCAAGCGCGCCTGAGCGCGAACCGGGTTGCCGAACAGAGCAGTGCGGGGAATCAAATGAGTTGCAGACTTACCGGCGGCCACAGCCAGCCCTCCATACAAAGCGAGCGCGACCATGGCGGCGCCCACGAATCCAATTGTTTTAGACATGAGTTTCATTCGGCAGGGAATAAGGCCCGGGCTCCGCGCGCCCAGTCCCTGTTCGGGGATAGTCCCTGTTCAGGGATAGGGGCCGCGCCATTAGACTAATACAGTAGTACTGACGCGCGTTCGCGTGTCCAGGCAGCCTCGTCGGGTTCGGCGAGGGCATCGAGGTCGGCAGGCATCGCAGCCTTGTCATCGACCCAGCGGCGCAACAGGTCGCTGCCGTTGATGACGTCAATCGCAAGCCGCCCTGTCTCATACTCATACGGGAAATCACGCCAGAGATCATAGTCCGGACGCAACCGCCGCAACGCCTTGAACGCCAGTGCATACAACCGCCAAGGCTTGAACGCCGTGTGGTCGTAGTAAGCCGCATCTTCAACGTGCACCTGGAAGCCCGCGCAAAGCTTCCCAACATGCTTGTGAAACGTCGGCTCAAAGTAGCAAGGCCTCACCCGACACCCCCGCATCCACGAAGGCGCCAACGAGCGCATTTCCGCCACCAACTCCCGGATCTCGAGATCAGGCGCTCCCAATACTTCCAGCGGCCGGGTTGTGCCGCGGCCCTCGGACAGAGTGCATCCTTCCAACATCACTGACCCGGGATAAACGCGGGCCATCGAGAGATTGGGCGCATTCGGGCTCGGATTCACCCAGGTCCGCCGCCCGATGGGCCATCCAAATCCGGGCTCCGCGAGCGGCTCCCAACCATCCATGGGAACAATCTGGCAATCGACGTCCAGGCGATACTTGGTGACAAACCACAGGGCCAGCTCACCCATTGTCAGACCGTGGCGCATCGGCATCGGGCCTGCGCCCACGAAGCTTTCCTGCCCTGGACGGAGCGTCAGTCCCTCTACTGGCCTGCCGATGGGGTTGGGTCGATCCAGCACCCACACCGCCTTACGCGTCTTAGCGGCCTCTTCGAGCACGTAACGCAACGTCGTCACAAACGTGTAGATGCGACACCCCAGGTCCTGCAGATCCACGAGCAGGACGTCGAACGTGTCCATCATCTGCGCCGTCGGACGGCGCACTTCGCCATATAGGCTGAAAACCGGAATGTGATGAAGCGGATCGCTGTAGTCCGGCGACTCCACCATGTTGTCCTGCTTGTCACCGCGCAGTCCATGTTGTGGACCAAAGGCAGCCGTGATTTGCGTATCGCCGGTTGCTGCGAGTGCGTCCAGCGAATGCACGAGATTCCGCGTGACAGACGCTGGATGCGCAAGCAGCGCCACGCGCCGACCCGCCAGCGGTCGCCGCAGCTCGGGCTCGTCGAGGAGCCGATCAATGCCAAACTTCATTTCTATGGCTCAAATTCCTATAGGTCAAACGCGAAACCATCGGAGTGGTGAAAATCGGGCTTGCCCTGCGGGTGCCGGCCCGACCAGTAACAGAGCCTACCACTCTCCTCCTCTATGACCGCAGTAACCGCAAGCTTCGTGCGCCGCGCCGCGCCAGAGTCTGCGTTGAACGGTAGCGGGACGGTGACCTGCAGCTCGATTTGATCCGGTGTCCTGCTTGTAGAAATGACGGGTGGATTCGCAAGCTCCATCGGCGTCATCCCCTGACGGTAGGAATCGAAGCGATAGACCGCCCATTGCCTCGTCGGTGCAAAATTGAATTCGTAGTAGCCGGCTGAATCACCGGGCCGCATGAACGCTTCGAAGCAGGTGTGTTTCCAAAGGCCGTCCGCTGACCCTGAAGCACCCTCCACTCCGACGCGGATACGCGACATGTCGCCCCGGAGCGTATAGCAGAGCGTGACAACTCCAGGACTCTGGAACCACAAGCGCACATCCAGACGCTGTACTGAATCGCATGGCGTGGACGGGTGGGCGCTCAGGAAAATCTGATGGGCGGGTTTCTCTGGCATAGCGCATTGTATATTTAGAACATGAACACCTCATGGGACGTTGTCATTATCGGTGCCGGCGTCTCCGGACTGTCCGCAGCCAGTGAGCTGCGCAAGTCGGGCCTGTCCATCCTCGTGCTGGAGGCCCGGGACCACATCGGCGGACGCGCGTGGACCCGACACGAACCCGGCCTCTCCGCCCCCATAGAGCTCGGCGCCGAGTTCATCCACGGACGGGTCTCCGAGACGTTCGAATTGCTACACGAAGTCGGCAAGGCGGCACTCGACACGTCGGGCGCCCATTGGACCCTGCGTGATGGAGAGCTCGTGCAGAACACCGAGAATTTGTTCGGGGATATTCAGAACGCATTGGAACGATCGAAGATCCTCGACAAACCGGACGTCTCTTTCCTGTCCTGGCTCGACGGCAGCGCCCAATACGGTCTGTCCAAAGAGGCCGCGACGATGGCCAAGGCGTTTGTTGAAGGGTTTGACGCGGCGGATCCTGCGAAGGTCAGCGCTCATTTTGTTGCCAAGGAATGGGGTGCCGGCGGGATGTTGGACTCGCCTCAGTTCCGGCCATTGGGTGGCTACAGCTCAGTTCTGTCGGCATTGGCCGGCTCCCTGGAGCGCGACAACATCCGGCTACAGCTTCAAACCATCGTCAAACAGGTCCGTTGGAAACGCGGATCCGTTGAAATCGACGTCACGCGGTTTGACCAGTCATACACCGTCAAAGCGACCACAGTCATAGTCACTCTACCCCTGGGAGTCCTGCAAGCAGGGACGGTTGGTTTCGAACCCGCCCTGCGCGAAAAAACGCAGGCCCTGGAGGGACTGGTGTTCGGGCCCGTCTTGAAACTGAGCCTGCGATTTCGCACCGCATTCTGGGAAGAGCTGGACGACCGCAAGTATGCAGGCGCTTCATTCTTTCATTCCGCCGAAACGGCCTTTCCAACATTTTGGACCACACTGCCGTTACGCGCCCCTCTCATGACGGCCTGGATCGCCGGCCCGAAGGCAGCACATCTGTCCACCAGGGAAATGCCACACATTGTTGGACGAGCCCTGGAAAGCCTGTCGACCGTCTTCGGCGGGCGACCCCAGAGCAAGCTCGAGTTGGAGGCCGCCTACCTCCACAACTGGCAAACTGACCCGTTCTCACAAGGTGCCTATAGCTACATTGGTGTTGGGGGCGCGGACGCACGACGCGCCCTGGCAGCACCGCTGGAAGACACATTGTTTTTCGCCGGCGAAGCAACCGACGAAGACGAAGCTGCCACCGTGGGGGGCGCGCTTCAAAGCGGCGCCCGGGTTGCGAAAGAAATCCTGGAGCGATTCAAACATGGATGAGACGCGACGAGAGCGCTCATCAAAGTAAGGCAGAAACGGGCGGGCTAATCCCCGCCCTCAATGTTCTGCTCAATCCTCTCCAACGTCGCCATCAACGCCGCGACGTCCTTGCGCGGAATCCCGTCCAACGCCAACTCCTGATGACGCATCGCCGCAGGCACGATCTGTTTGAACACCTCCGCTCCCGCGGTGGTGAGTGAAATCAACGTCATCCGGGAGTCGCGGGTCGAGGGCCGACGGGCCACGAGATCGGTTTTCTCGAGCCGTGCCACCACCCGGCTGATCGTGGGCTGCTCCATCAAAGTAGCCTCCACGATTTCGCCGATGCTGAGCGCGCCATACGCTTTCAATACACTGATGACACGCCACTGGGACGAGCTCATGCGCAAAGCCCGAAGCCGCGACTGCAACCGCAACTGCAGCTTTTCACTAGCCCGATAGAGCAGATAAGGGAAATAACTATCGAGCCACTGGTCCCCGGTCCGGGTGCGGCGGTCGCTCCGTTCGGTGGCGACCGCCGCTTCTTTTTTGGTGATTGCTCTTGCCATTACCGCCCAGTCTAGCCCGGCCCGCGGCGCCCTGGCAGAGCTTTTGACCGGGACGCGCAGTCCGGGTCGCGCAGACCGCGTCGCGCAGTGCGGTCTCACATGCAACCTTTCACCAACCTTTCATCAGAACTTCTTGGTCACTTCCAGGCCAATTGTCCTGGGCTGGTTGGTGTACTTGGCAGTGGGTGTGGCTGTGGCGGCAACCAGGAAAACCTCACCTGCCACATCAAACGCATTGTCCAGGTACAGTGCAAGGTCGAGTCCCGTTGCCGCATTCATCGCGCCCAATCGGAAGTTCGTGATGTCATAGGCGTGCTGTATGCGGTACGTGGTGACGGAAGTGGGCCGGAAGTCGGTCGCTGACCGTCCGTGGTACGAATAATCCACGCGCGCAAAGGCAGCCCAGTCCGGGATCGCCGCCAGCTGATGGGTGTATTGCGATCCCAGATCAAAGGTGAATTCAGGGATTCGGGGCAGCTTGTCACCGGCCAGGCCCGGAGCAACCACAACATTGTTCTTTTCGTCCTGCGTCAGCTTGCGCGTGGGCAGGAAGCTGAATCCTGCGTTTATATCGAATCCGCGCACAGGTCTCATCACCGTCTCGAACTCCAGACCCGTCACCCTCGCCTTGCCGGCGTTGCTGATGAATCCGAAGGACCCGGTTGGGTCGCGGCCCGAGACCTGTATGTTGTCCCACTCGATATCAAACGCGTTGACGTTGACGGTCAACCGTTTGTCCAGCCATTGGGATTTGAGGCCCAACTCGTAGTTCCAGAGCGAGTCGGCCGCATAGCCCTTGGGCACCGCGGCAAACGTGGACTGGTTGGTTCCTCCCAGCCGGAACCCCTGGCTCGCCAGGGCGAACAGAGTCAGCTCATCCCAGGGTCGATAGGACAACTGGAACTTCTTGATCAGCTTGTTCTCACTGAAATGCCCGCTCGACGGGGCCGGCAGTGTGCTGCCGAAGGTCGGGAACTGGAACAGGTAGAATCCCGTGTCCGACTGCGTGGCCGAGAATTCACGCAGACCCACCATGGCTTCCAGCTTGCTGAAGAACTTATAGGTCAGCTCGCCGAACTCGGCATGCTCGTTGATCGTTCGCGTGTTGTAGCGTGACAGTGCGCAAGGCTGACACCCCTCAATGCCCGCCCCCGGCAGGTTGGAGTATCCAGTTGGCGGTCCCGTGACCGGAAACGGCAGACCCGTGTCCGGATCAACCACCGGCGAGGTGCTCTGGAAGCCGGAATCGCGCTTGCGCCAGAAGAAGCCCGCCAGCCATCCGAAGTCACCGTCGCCGTTGGAGTTGAGACGGATCTCGCCGGCCTTCTGCAGGATGTTCTGTGACTGGTTGGTCAGCTCCGGAAACAGGTCGCCCCGGATACACGTTGCCGCGTTGGCATTGGCCGTCGTGGCACCCTTGAAACAGTTGGTCGTACCCTGAAGAGCCGCCGGACCTAAACCTAAGGAAATGACCGCCCAGGTATTGTCACGGAAGAACCCAAAGTCACGCCGGTAGAACGACCCAGTCGCCGTCAACGTCGCGAACTTCAGGTCCTGAGTCAGCGTCAGGCTGTAGATCTGCTGCTTGTCGGGCCGCGGCGTCTGAACATAGTCGGCCGTGTTGTATTCGCCCGTATTGAAATAGGCGAAGTTCGGAATGTGGTCGTTGTAGCCGTCATTGCTCGGGCCAGTCCCCCGAACATGGAATGAGTCGAAGGGATAATAGTTGTTGGCGCCGCCGACATCCCGGTTCTGGAGCCACGCCATGACATCAATCGTGGTCCCTTCCACCGGCTGATAGCGGATGAGAGCCCTGCCACCCTCGGTTCGGGCCCAGTTGATATCCGTGGTGCCCAGCCGGACGTTGTCGATGTAACCACCGAGATGGTCGTAGTACGCCGTGAAACGGACGCCCAGCACGTCCTGAATCAAGGGAAGATTGAATGCAGCGTTGGCTCCAGCACCCGGATCGCCGTGCTGCATGTACTCTGCGTTGGCATCCAGCGTGGCGCTGACTTCCGTCAGGTTGGGCTTTCTCGTAATGAAGCGCACCACACCCGTCTGCGAGTTGGCACCGAACGTGGTGCCCTGCGGCCCTTTGAGGACTTCGATACGATCCATGTCCACCAGCTTCAGATCGGGAGTCTGGGAGCCGCTGTCGCCGGTGCTGCTCTGGATGCCAGGGGCCGGCACTTCATCGTAATAAACCGCGACCTGCTCCTGTCCCGGAGAGAACACGCCCCGAATGATGTATCGCTTCTCGCCCGCGCCCTGGTTGTTGAACGTGAGACCGGGCACTGCATTGGCAAAGTCGGTGAAGTCCTTGACACCCATGGCTTCCAACTGCGCCGAACCGATAGCGGTAATGGCCGTCGGAATGGACTGCGCGGTTTCCTCACCACGCTTGCGGGCCGTGACCAGAACTTCTGACAGGCCGGCATCATCGGCCGCGGCCGGGCTGTCAGCAGCTTTTGCTGTCCGCGCCGTACCTGCAATCGTGCAGGCAACAGCGAACGCGACTGTTACACACAGACTTCTCGAGAAATACATTTCCGCTCCCCGTTTGGATCACGAGTTGTATTGCGCAACCGGGGTCTCCTACAACCAAAAAAGTAGGCCGGGCGCCCTAATTCGCCAGCACGCGGATGCTTGCGAATGAATATGCTGAATCATATTATCCCGAGAAACTTTAGATGTGAAGTGTTACTTTCGCGTTGCCGGAAAACAACTTCCGCAGGAGCTGTTGATGCGACTTTCCATCCCCCTTCGCCTCGCGGCGCTGGCAGTTGCACTGATCACGAGCAGTGCCGCACTGTCTCAGAGCGTCCCGGTGAAGAGCACGGCGTTGGCACCCCCGCCCTTTTCCATCATCCATGCGGGGACGCTGCTCGCCGTGCCCGGCACGAAGCCGGTCTCGAAGGCCACGATCGCTGTCGAGAACCGTAACGTCAGGATCATCAAGGAAGGTTATGTGGATGCGGCTGCGTTGGGGCTGCCTGCTGACACGCCGGTCATTGATTTAACTGATAAATTCGTGATGCCCGGCTTCATTGACCTGCACGTGCATCTGAGCTCGGGCGCCGAACGTGGACGCGATCTGAACCTGCGCGAGTCGGACAACTACTTCACCGTGGTTGCCTATAGGAGTGCCACGCAAACACTCCTGAGTGGCTTCACCACCGTGAGAGATCTCGGTTCCGTGGGCTACACGATCTTCGGTTTGCGCGATGCGATCCGCGATGGAATCGTCACGGGTCCGCGCATCCTGGCATCGGGGGATCCGATCAGCCCAACAGACGGACATGCCGACAACCACAACCTCCGCGAGGAGCTGCTGACTGCGATTGTGAGGCGCGGCGTGTGCGATGGGCCGGATGAGTGCCAGAAGGTCGTGCGTGAGGCGATCCGCCGTGGCGCGGATGTCATCAAGGTCATGGCTACCGGCGGCACCCTCGATGAATCGGATGGCGGCACCGGTCAGCAATTCACTGACGCAGAGCTCAAGTCGATAGCTGACACGGCACACTCCCTGGGCCGCAAGGTAACTGCGCATGCTCATGCAAAGGCGGGCATCGACGGATGTATCCGCGCCAACTTCGACTCAATCGAACATGGAATGTGGGCGGATGAGGAGACCCTGAAGGCAATGAAGGCCAAGGGAATCTGGTTGGTCCCTACTGCCGCCACCATCACCTACGTCGGCGACACGCCCGAGAAGATCCGCAACGGCCCCCTTAAAGATCTGCCGCCCGTCTCCATGGAGAAGGTGCTCAAGCTTGGCACTCAACCGCGCAAGCTCGTCAAGATGGCCCACCAGATTGGAGTTGGCATCGCGCTGGGTACGGATGCGCCCCTCGTACCGCACGGTCAGAACGCCGCCGAGATGGTTGAGTATGTGAACGCGGGCATGACGCCGATGGAAGCGCTCATGACTGGAACCGTGAACGCCGCTCAGGCGGGCGGTATCAAAGCGGTGGGCAAACTCGAGCCCGGCATGTCCGCCGACGTGGTGGCCATGTCGAAGAGCCCGCTCGATGACATCCATGCCGTCATGGATGTCGGGTTTGTCATGACCAACGGAATGGTGGTCAAGAGCTTCGGAGGCACCCAATGAAAATCCTCGCAGCGGCCGTTTCGGCACTGTTACTGACGGCAACTGCCGCACACGCTGACAACCTGTACATCGAGCACGTCACCCTGATCGACGGCATCCACGCTCCACAGCGCGACATGACTGTTGCGGTCGAGGGCGACAAGATCGCGACCGTTTCTCCGAGCTCCCTTGCCCATGGGATGAAAGGCAAGAAGATCGACGGCAAAGGCAAATACCTGATTCCCGGCTTGATGGATATCCACATCCATCTCAAGGGCGGTTTTGACATCACAGGCAAGGTCGATGCCGAGATGGGCCCGCCCAACCGCGAGGAAGGTGTTGCCGCGCTGGCGAGCTTCCTCTACGCCGGCGTTACCACGGTGTTTGATGCCGGCAACCGGGCGGAGCACATCCTGCCGCTGCGTGCGGATGAGCGGGCGGGAAAGATTCTGTCGCCGCGGATCTTTGCGACCGGCAATCTCGTGACGTATCCGGGCAGCCATGGCGACCGCATGGCCGTTCGGATCAGCGACTTCGAGAAAGACAAAGCGCTGTTGGACAAGCACATCGCCGAACAACAGCCGGACATCCTGAAGCTGACACTGGAGGAGGAAGGCTGGGGGTCACGCCCCATGATCACCCTGATGCCGGTGGATCTTCTGGAAAAAATCACTCGTTATTATAATCAACACGGCATCCGTACGACCGTCCACGTGTCGAGTGAGCTGCGGGCCGTCGAGGCGATTTACGCGGGGAGTGACACGCTGGCCCATCCGGTGATCCAGGGACCGGTGAGTGATTCGTTCGTCAAGTTGATGGGAGCGAAGAAGACACCTTTCGCCAGCACGCTGACAATCGGCGAGAACTACAGCCGCCTCGCCGAGCATCCGGAGTATCTCGATCAGCCGTTGTATGTGGCGTCATTCAGCGCTGCTGAACGCGAAAAGCTGAAGACGCAAACTCACGATGAGTGGCAGAAGCGTCCCTGGACATGGTGGATGAAGATCATGACCCCCATCGCCGAAGAAAACGTGCGCAAAATCCACGCTGCCGGAGGCACGGTCGCCTGCGGCACCGACCAGAGTACCGGGGCAGCCACGCAACGCGAGTTGGAATTGCTCGTCGCCGCGGGAATTTCGCCCTTGGATGTGATCCGGATTGCGACCTACAACAGTGCCGTCTTCCTGGGGAAGGCAGACCAGCTGGGCTCAGTGGACACCGGCAAACTGGCCGACCTGGTCCTGTTGAGCAAGGACCCGACAGCCGACATCAACAACGCCAAGTCGATTGTGTTCGTTATGAAGAACGGCCAACTGATCGATGAGAGCCAGCTACCCCTCGCGGGCGGGAAACAGAAGCGCCGCTTTTCCGGCGCCTGACCACCCGCTTCTTTGATGCGGCCTTGCGCGGCGCTTTGCCGCGCGGGGCGGCGGACGCCCGTTTCCCGATATCCATCGATACTTCCCGCTTCGGTATCCCCAACTTCGCCATCAACGTCTGCGCATCAAACGGCGCCCGCAATTTCACATCCGTATTGTCGAAAAAGCAGAACACGTCGCGCGGCGACTTCGTGGGTGGCTTTTTCGATGAGATCTTCTCCGCGTCCGCTGGCTCCGATCCCTTCTGCCACGCGCTGATGCGCTTGGCCCACCGGTCGAGCGACTTGTCGGAGTAGCCGCTCTTGTAGAGTTCCTTGTCGCCGTGCAACCGCATGTACACAAAGTCAGCCGTGATGTCCTGAGTCATCGGCCACTTGCGGGCCGTCTCGGCTATCACCAGCGCAACATTGTATTTCCTCAACATGTCCACGAAGGCCGGATCGAGGAAGCTCTCGTGCCGGATTTCAACCGCATGGCGCATCGGACGCTTTGCGTCGATATTCAACTGCGCTCGGCCTTTCATCCGGTCGTCGTGGTCGCGTGCAATGGCCGCGCCCTCTTCAGTATCGTGCGGCAACAACTTCAGAAACGCCTCAAATCGCTCCGGCTCGAATGCGAAGTTGGGCGGGAACTGCCACAGGATCGGCCCCAACTTGTCCTTCAGGTTGAACACACCGGACGCCAGGAAGTTGGCCAACGGCGCCTCGACGTCCTTCAGGCGCTTCATGTGCGTGATGAAGCGAGGGCCCTTGACTGAGAACACGAAGTCGTCCGGGGTGTCCTCATACCAACTGGCGTAACTCTCAGGCCGCTGCAGTGAGTAGAACGAGCCGTTGATTTCGATGACCGGGAGATGGGCGGAGGCGTATTCGAGCTCGGCTCTTTGCGGCAAATCCTTCGGGTAGAACGTGCCGCGCCAGGGTTCGTAACGCCAGCCTGAGATACCTATTCGGGTCCGGGTCGTTGCCATGTGGTTGAGCCAGCATGGAACGTGCCCCAGATGATGGCCAGAGAGACGAACAGTAAAGCCGCGCTCGAGGATAGGGAGTAATGGATACCGATGATCCCACCCACGAGGCCCACGGTGATTCCACTGAATGTGCGCATCCCGCTGGCAGCCATGCTGAACGCTCCGATGACGCGGCCCCGGATGCTCGGCGGCGCGCCGAGCTGCACGAGCGCCTGCGCCATGGAGTTGAAGGAAAGCTCCAGGAATCCGGCTGCAAACAGCAAGGGCAAAGCAACCCAGTAGACCGGTATCAGGGCAAACGCACCTAGTGCGACGCACCATGCCATCGCCAGCGTCAGGGCGGTCCGTGCCGAGGGGTGTAGCATCCCTCGGCTCTCCAGAACGAACCCTGCGATGAGCGCGCCTGCCGCATCGGCTGCAAGCAACATGCTGTAGGAAACGCCGGGGTCGCCGTGGCCCAGGTCGGCGGCGAAGCCAGGCATCTGGGCCTGGTAGGCGTTGCCGACGAAGAAGGCAACGAATGCGGCGAGGAATGTCATGCACAACACGGTGGTGTTGTTGCGGATACTTCGAAATGTCTCAATCAGATCGGAGAAGCCACGGACCGCGGGTTTCGGCGCGCTGGCCGCCGTGCGGAACTTCGGGCCATAGGGTGCCTTCCATAACCACAAAATCATCGGCAGATAAATCAGGGCATTGATGATGATTCCGTGCGCAGGCCCAAACGCCAACAGCAGCACACCGCCCACGGCTGGGCCGGTCAACATTCCGAGATAGCGAGCTGTCGCACCCAGGCGCACGGCACTGGGCAATACCGCGGGCTCAACAATGTCGTGCAACAGAAGTTGGCTGGCCGGGCCCCACAAAACACCGGCCACGCCGTGAATGATGAGCAACACGCGGGCGTGCCACTCCTGCAGCGAGTCGGTGATGAACAAGACACCCCACGCGAGTGAGACGCACATGAACATCAGCATGCCGAGCTGAATGATCCGGCGCGGATCGAAGCGATCGGCCAAGGCGCCCGAATACACCGAGAACAACAGAAACGGCACCCAGTGTGAGATCACCGCGAAGCCACCCAACGCGGGTGAGTGGAACTTCTGGAACATCACCCAGTAGCTGATGACGTGCTCGATGTTGTCGGCGAGCATCGCCGTTGCGGTGCCAATGAAATACATCCGGAACCCGGGGTTCCGGAATGCTGCAAATGATGCTGGCGCGGCGGGTGGGGTGTCGGCAGGGGCTGTAGCAGTAGACAAATTCACAACCCCGCATGTCGCGCAGCCACCTGCGCCATGGCAGCCCAGTCACTGTCACCACCGCCGGTAGCGATCAACTCCATGAGCGAATCGCGCAAGACATTCGCGAATGGCATGGGCACGTTGTTCGCATCCGCGGCGGACAACACCAGTCGAACATCCTTCAGCGCCAGGGGCGCGGAAAACCCCGCCGGCTGGTACTTCTCAGCCGCAATCATCCCGCCATACAGCTTGTATGCCGGCGCGGCAAACAGCGTGTTCGTGAGAATATCCAGAAACGCATCCGCTTTGATCCCATGCGAGCGGCAAAGCGCAACCGCTTCGCCCATTGTCTCAATGGCGCTGGCAATCATGAAGTTGCCGGCGATCTTCACGACATTCGCGCTCTCCGGGTTGTCACCCACGGGCCAGACCTTCTGGCCAATGGCCTCCAAAACCGGCTGGGCTTTCGCGATGACGGAAGGGTCACCCGCAACCACGACATTCAGCTTACCCGCCGCGGCCGCATCGGGCCGACCGAACACGGGAGCGGCGATATAGCCGACTTTCCGCTGGCGATGTAGCTCGGCGAGCTCCTTGGCCAACGCCACGGACACAGTGGCGAGGTTGATATGAATCAACCCAGGGTGAGCCGCTTCGAGCACACCCTGGTCGACAAAGACGGAGCGAGTAGCAGCGTCGTTCGCGAGGATGGACAGAAGGATGTCGACCTTCGCCAGATCGGCGGGCTTCGCGGCCGCCTCGGCGCCCTTGGCGACCAGTTCCTGAACCGCCTCCGGCGAGCGGTTCCAGACGCTCACCTTATGTCCACTGCTGAGCAGAAGGCCCGCAATGGCCTTGCCCATTTTGCCTAAGCCTATGAATCCAATTTTCATGGGGTTCTCCGACAGGCGGTGGGAAACGGGGAGCGAGCAAGCATCGCGCCTATTCCCACTCGAGGATAGAATTTCACGACTAAAATTCGAGCGCCACGCGCGTTAACATGATGCGCCGGTAGGCCAGATGCTGACGAACCAGGGACTGAATCAGGGGCGGTAATCGTGCGACGCTGGATCTTGATCGTGATGAGCATGCTCAGTGTATCGGCCTTCGGCGCCGAGTTGGTATCTCCCGCAAGTAGTACGGGACCCCTGGACGAGGCAGCCGCGGGCCGCTTTGCGCATCTCGCGCTGGCCTGCACGCACAAGGAATACCCCAACAAGATCGCCCATGTCCTGGCGAGCGAAGGCGATGTCATGCCTCCGCATCTGCTCACGCCTGCATTTTATGGGTGCTTCGACTGGCATTCGGCGGTGCACGGACATTGGTTGCTCGTGCGTTTGCTCAAGCTGTTTCCCGAGGCGCCCTTTGCCAAGGATGCGCGTGCTTCACTGGCTGCAAGCCTGACACCAAAGAACATTGCCGGCGAAGTTGAGTATGTGCAGCGTGAGGACCGCGCGTCATTCGAACGGCCGTATGGTCTTGCGTGGTTGTTGAAACTTTCCGCGGAGTTGCGCACCTGGGATGACCCGCAGGGCCATCAATGGGCCGCGGCGTTGGTGCCACTCGAAGTTGTCGCCGCCACGAAGTTGAAGACCTGGCTGCCCAAGCTGCACTACCCCATCCGGATTGGCGAGCACGATCAGACTGCCTTCTCGTTCGGGCAGATCTGGGATTGGGCCACTGTTGCCGGCGACGCCCAGATGAAGGTCGCTCTCGTGGACGCGGCAGAGCGGTTCTATCGCGGTGACCGCAATTGCCCGTTGAGTTATGAGCCGTCCGGCCAGGACTTCCTGTCTCCCTGCCTGGCGGAAGCTGACTTCATGCGGCGCGTCCTGGAGCCCGACGCCTACGGCAAGTGGCTGAACGACTTCCTGCCGCAGATTCCCGTGAAGGCAGGTGTTGAGTGGCTGCAACCCGGTGTTGTAACGGACCGCTCGGATCCGAAGTTGGCCCACATTGATGGGCTCAACTTGAGTCGGGCGTGGATGCTAGAGGGCATCGCGCACGGCCTGAAGACAGGGGACAAACGAGTGCCCCAACTCCTCGCCGCAGCGGCGGCCCACCGCGCAGCAGCGCTGCCAGCCGTAACCGGAGAGCACTATGAAGGCGGCCACTGGCTCGGCACCTTCGCCGTTTATGTGACGAGCCAGGCGGGATTGCAGTAGCGCTGCGATTCTCCACGTCTAAAAGGCGTGCACAATGACGCCACATCCAACGCATGAGCAAGCACACAGTAACTGACGCCTAGTTATGCGTCCAAGTTGCCGCACGCACGACACCGTCCGAGCCATTTTTCCTGCTTGCCCAATGACTTAGCCACTGCAATAATCTGTATGGAGGGAAGCTAACAGTCACTAATGAGACGGTCTGACAACCGTGGACTCAAACAAGCAGAAGGAGCAATTCAGTAACGCATTTGTGGTGGCGGTTGCTGCTGCTGTCGGATGCGTTACCGGCCAATGGAATGTGGACGAGGATTCGGTTGACTGGCAACTGGCCACAGCAGGCGGGCAAGGGTCGCTCAGATCTCCGAGGCTCGATCTGCAACTGAAGTGCACGGCGAGACCCAAATTTACGAACAGGCAGCTTCGATTTACCTTGCCAGCAAAAAATTATCAGGATCTGATTCCAGAGAATCTGGCAGTCCCAAGGATTCTGGTTGTGGTGGTCGTACCGGACCGAGTGGAACACTGGTTCACATTGAGTGACGAGTCGTTGATATTGCGTAACTGCGCTTATTGGGCATCCCTGCGCGGCCTCGCGCCGAGGGAAAATGAATTTTCGGTTTCCGTGGATATCCCTATGTTTCAGCGCTTCGATGTGACTGCATTGGGTGCAATGATGAACCGCATTCGCGCAGGTGAGCTGCCGTGAGAATCGATGTTGGAAACCGAGGATTGTTGCAGTCGCTGGCACCGATTGAGGTGGCCGCCTATCTGCGCGCTCACGGTTGGCACGAGCAAGCCGGCATAACTCGAGACACTGCTCTATTCACACTTGGAAACGACTTTGAAGTCATGCTGCCTCTGTCATCGAACCTGCGGGATTTTCCGCTTCGGATGATGGATGCACTTGCAATATTGGAAATAGTCGAGGGCAAAGACAAGACTGAAATACTCGCAGACTTGTCGACATCCGCATCGGATGTCATTCGCGTGCGTCTCGCTGATCCTGACGCCCGAGACGGAAGCCTGCCACTGGACAGGGCTTCTGAAATAATTTCCAAGGCCTATGACATGATGCTCGCCGCAGCATGTTCGGCCGCGGATCCCAAATATTTCTTCTCCTCTCGGAAGCCGCAGCCCGCATCGGAATACATGCGCAATGTACGCATGGGTCAAACTGAGCGCGGGAGCTTTGTCATCACAATCTTGTCGCGGGTTACTCCAGGGCTCGTACCCGCGCAATCGGGCATTTTCGACACGGTTCCGGAGCCGTTTGAACGCAAAGTTACTGAGAGACTGGCGGACGCCCTCACGGCAATCGACTCCTCAGCGAAAGCAGCGATCGCAACTGGAAATCTCGAGACCTTCGATAAGGCAGTCACGCAAGGAATCAGTGCCAACCTTTGCGACGCACTTGCGGGAATGAGTGATGCAGGCGGTGCCGGTCGCGATGTGGACGTTTCGTTTTCCTGGGCTCGGGTGCGACCCACTTCACGCAGCCCGTCGCTCTGCTATCGGGTGGGAAGAGATATTGTCCCTGTGCTACGGGAGGTCGCGAGAGTCTTCAAATCGCGGTCTCCACAAGAGGACTTCGATGCCAGAGGATCGGTGATCCGATTGGTTCGCGTGCCTCCCGATGCGACTGGAGGAGAGGTCACAATTGCGGGTTTCGTGGAGGGCACTCCTCGAAACATATGGCTTCGCCTCGATGGAGAAGACTATGCGCGCGCGGCGGACGCATTCACGCGCCGCCTTCTGATTTCGGTTACTGGAGTCCTACAAAAGGACGGCCGAAGATATCGGCTGCACAATCCAAAAGAGGTTCGATCGTTTTCCGTGGATGAGGACTGAACATCCTTACTTCAACGCCTGCCTCAAATCCGCAATCAAGTCATCCACCGCCTCGATACCCACCGACAACCGGATCAACCCATCGCTGATCCCCAGCGACGCCCGCATAGCCGACGGCAGCGAGGCATGAGTCATCAGCCCGGGATGCTCAATCAAGCTCTCCACCCCACCGAGGCTCTCAGCGAGTGAAAACAATTCACACCGCTCCAACATCCGGCGAGCATCATCGAGCGTGCCGCGCAGCTCCGCCGTGACGATGCCACCAAACCCACCCACCATCTGCTTCCTGGCAAGCGCATGCTGTGGATGGCTGGCCAACCCCGGATAGAATACCTTGTTAACTTTCTCGTGACCTTCGAGGAACGGTGCCACGGCCATAGCATTCGCGCAGTGCCGCTCCATCCGCAGCGCCAGCGTCTTGATACCGCGCAGGGTCAGGAACGAATCAAACGGCCCGGACACGCCACCAATCGCGTTCTGCAGATAAGCCACCCGCTCCTGCAATCCCGGGTCCGCCCGAACTACCGCGGCCCCACCCACAGCATCCGAATGCCCGTTCAGATACTTGGTGGTGGAATGCACCACGATATCGAACCCATGCTCCAACGGCCGTTGGATGAACGGCGTGGCGAAAGTGTTATCGCACACGCTCAGCAACCCCAACTTGCGCGCCATCCCCGCGATAGCACTCAAATCCACCAGTTTGAGCAGCGGATTCGTCGGCGTCTCCACCCACACCAATCGGGTGTTGGGCCGAACTGCGGCCTCCAACTCCGAAGGCTGGGTCAGATCGACAAACGAAACATCATGCCCGGCAGATCGCTTGCGGACATTCTCCATCAAACGATAACTGCCGCCATACAGATCATGCATGGCGACAATATGTGACCCGCTGTCCAACAGCTCGAGCACGGTCGCAGTCGCCGCCATACCCGAAGCAAATCCAAACCCCGCGGCCCCACCCTCGAGGTTGGCTACGGCCGCCTGCAAAGCATCGCGCGTCGGATTCGCCGTGCGCGAATACTCATAGCCCTTGTGCTTGCCCGGGCTCGACTGGACGTACGTCGAAGTCGCATAGATGGGCGGCATGACCGCCCCGGTGCGCGGATCAGGCTCCTGCCCACCGTGAATTACGCGCGTAGCAAATCCCAGCTCTTTCTTGTCTGTCATGTCCGACGTCGCAACCAGTTCAACAGGTCAATACGGGTGATGAGGCCCAGGAATTCATTGTCCTTCACCACAATGGCGACCATGCCATGTTTGAAGATCTCCATCAGCTGCGACACCGGCGCATCCACCGGCACCGTGACCAGGTGAGTCGCCATGGCCGCGGTCACCGGCTCATTGAAGTGGGCCGGATTCTCCACCACCTCCAACAAAATATCTTCCTCATCGACAATGCCGACGATCTTGCCGTCCTTCATGACCGGCAGCTGGGACACGTCATACAGCTTCATCCGGCGCAGCGCCGCCAGGACCGGCTCGGTCGAATTCACCGTCACCGAAGCCCGCTCCCAGTGGCGGCGCGCAATCAGATCCCGCAAATCCCCGAAACTTTCCCGCTCAATGAACCCCTGATCGAGCATCCAATAGTCGTTGTAGACCTTGGAGAGGTACTTGTTGCCGCTGTCGCAGACGAAAGTGACCACGCGCCGGGCGGTCTTCTGCTCCCGGCAATAGCGCAGCGCCGCGGCCAGCAATGTCCCAGTGGAGGTGCCAGCGATGATGCCTTCCTTCCTCAACAGCTCGCGGCAGGTTTGGAACGCCTCAGCATCGGGAATGGTGTAAGTCTTGTTCACGTGGGAGAAATCGCCCACCGGCGGAATGGAGTCACCGCCAATGCCCTCAACGAGCCAGCCGCTCTTGGCTTTCTCAACCACGCCGGTCTTGGCGTAGTCAGCCAGGATGGAGCCGGCGGGATCCGCCAACACCAACTCAACTTTCGGCGCGGTCTTCGCGAAGTAGTGTGTCAGGCCCGCCAGCGTTCCACCGGTGCCCACACCGCAGATCACCGCATCGAGCCGATGCTCCATCTGCTCCCAGATCTCAGGTGCCGTGGTTTCCTCGTGAGCCTTCGGGTTGGCTTCATTGCCAAACTGGTTCACGAAGAACGAATTCGGAATCTCCGTGGCGAGACGCTCCGCGATATCGCGGTAGTACTCCGGATGACCCTTGCTGACATCCGAGCGCGTGAGCTGCACTTCTGCGCCCATCGCCTTCAGATGGAATATCTTCTCCTGACTCATCTTGTCAGGGATGACCAGCAACAGACGGTAGCCTTTCTGGGCGGCGACGAGCGCCAGGCCGAGGCCGGTGTTACCCGCCGTTGCTTCGATGAGCGTGCCACCCGGCTTCAGCTTGCCCGCGCGCTCAGCTGCTTCAATCAGGTACAGCCCGACGCGGTCCTTGATGGAGCCCCCGGGATTCTGGTTCTCCAACTTGAGAAACAGCTCGCAGGGCCCCGTATCAATATGCTTCACCGCCATGAGCGGCGTGTGGCCGATCATCTGCAGTGCGTTGTTGTAAATCGGTGCTGACATCAATCCTCCGTTGGCTGCGAGACCACGCCGACCAGCAGGCCGGACTCGACCCAGCCGCGCAGAAAACCCGCGGCGTGCTGAGAAGCCATTGCAGCCTGCGTAGCCCTTTCAGGCCGCGTGGCCTCGCTCTCATCGAGATCGAGATGTTCGCACAGGAGGACACAAAGCTCACCGAAAGAGCGGCCGGCGCCCCGGTGGCCCTCGCGGACGAACGTCACAGCGGCAGCTTCCTCTTTGCCCAGGGGCCTGAAAAAGATCTGTAACTCGCGCCGCCAGATCAGGTAGGCGGTCGGCTCGAGCGCGGGCTCCGGCTGATCACTGCCTTCCGTCACGGCCTTCCAGAGCTGCGGCACATTCCATTCGAGCTCGAGCACCTGCACGGCAGGGCTCCAGTCAAATTGCAGATCCGCCCAATCCTCAGGCGCAATGCCGGCGAACGCGCTGGCGTCAATGGGCTCGGCATCCGCGGCATCAAAGACCGCATCCATCGCCCACTCCCAGCGGGCCATTTCGGCCAGGATGGGCAGTTTCGAATACTCCGCGTCGGCGGCCAGGAACTCGGCCATCCGGTCGCCGTACCAGCGGATGTTGAAAAACGTGGACTCGTGCGCTTCGACATAACTCGCGGCCAGAGCCTCGAACTTCTCATCCAGAAGCTGCGCGAGCACGGGGAATGACTTCTGCAGCGCTTCAATCAACCGCAGGCGATAGCCATTGCCGTAAATACCCAACCGCGTCTCAACCGGGACGCGCTGAGTACCTACGACATGAGAGCCGATTGTTGGGTCGCCGCCGAGCAGGAATCGCTGAAAAGCTTCCTGTATTTTTAATAGGCGGCTCATGCCGCACCAGGCAGCCGGCTCACGCCGCGCGTGCCAGCGCGCGCTCCGCCAACCGCCGGGCGGCATCCAGCTCGGAGCAGAGCTCCTCGAGAGGGGGAATGTTGTCGTCGCGCTCGATCATGGTGGAGACGCTGCCGAAACGGCGAACCGCCGCATCATACAACTCCCAGACCGGGTCCGACACGGGGTGGTCGTGGGTATCAATCAGGTAATCGCCGTGATTTTCGTGGCCGGCGAGATGGATCTGCTGCACCCGATCCACGGGGATCGCCTGCAGATAATCGAGCGGGTCAAATTCGTGATTCACGCTGCTGACATAGATGTTGTTGACATCGAGCAACAACAGGCAATCGGCGCGTTGGGCAACCTCACGCAGAAACTCCCATTCGCTCAACTGGGAATCCCGATAAGTCACATAGCTGGACACGTTCTCCAGCAATATCCGCCGCCCCAGAACATCCTGCACCGTCCGAACCCGCTCAACGACATTCGCGAGCGCTTCCTCCGTATACGGAAGCGGCAGGAGGTCGTGCATGTTGCGGCCGGCAATGCCGGTCCAGCACAGGTGATCGGAGATCCAGGCCGGCTCGACCCGGGCGGCCAGGGCTTTCAGTTGCGCCAGGTAAGCGTAGTCGAGAGGCTGTGTGCTGCCGATCGACATGGACACACCGTGCAGAACCATGGGATACCGCTCGCGGATCCGCATGAGGTAGTGGAGCGGTTTACCCCCGGGAATGAGGTAGTTCTCGGTCAGTGCCTCGAACCAGTCAATCCGGGGTTCGTCGGCCAGAATGGCCTGGTAGTGGTCGACCCGCAGGCCGAGACCAAATCCAAGGGAAGGCGCCAAAACTGCCATGGATACTCAGTAGGCCGGGCCCGCCCCCGCAGGAGACGGCACCCGGCCACTTCAATGGCTCGCGATCTTACTTGCCAGCGGCCTTGGCCTTGGCAGCGTCGCACTTCGCCTGGGTCATTTCCGTGAAGCCCTGGCCCTTGCAGGCGTTCTGGCCCTTGCAGGAGTTTTTGTCGGTCTTGCAGGCGGACTTGCCTTTGCAGGAGTTCGTGCCTTCGCACTTGACCTTGGCTTCATCGGCGGCACTGGCGGTGCCCACCATGACGGTCGAAAACATCACGGCAGCGGCGGCAGCCAGAGCAACGCTCGACATTTTTCGGCTGTTCATCTTCGAAGTCTCCTCGAGGTTATTACCAATCGATCTTCCGTCCTAGATGAGCCGAGCTCGCTCGACCGGTCGTTGCCTGATGCAAAGCGCCAGACACCCCCTCCCGGCTACCGGGACCCCTACACGTAAATAAAAGGGTCCCGACCCGACGACCTTCGGCTCCGCGTACACATTGTACGCTACTCAACGTCATCCACTACGCACCTGCCTAGGTTGCAGATGCAGCCAGTAGACCCTACTTAGTGAAAAGTTATTGCAGGGGCCACTCCATGAAATTAGCGCAGGCACGAAAATTTTATACAGCACCAATGATGACGAATTACTGAATGCCACCGGCCCTAATCTGGTGACCCGCGTCCCGCGCGAAATCCATTACTATGTGAGATTCGCGTGTGCGTTCCCGCCCGCGCTGTACAACGACTATCACTCTACTTTCAAGGTGACGGAATGACCGACGCCTCTCGCGACGCCATCGTTTTGCGCGGCGCGCGCCAGAACAATCTGAAGAATCTCGACCTCGATATTCCACTGAATGAGCTCGTGGTCGTCACGGGCGTGTCCGGATCCGGGAAGTCGTCGCTCGTATTTGACACCCTCTACGCCGAAGGTCAACGACGCTACGTGGAGACATTCTCTCCGTATGCCCGTCAGTTCCTCGACCGCATGGACAAGCCGCAGGTCGATAGCATCGCGGGAATTCCTCCTGCCATTGCGATTGACCAGACCAATCCAGTGCGGACGTCGCGCTCCACCGTGGGCACGATGACCGAGCTGAATGATCACCTGAAGTTGATATTCGCTCGCGCGTCGTCGTTGTACTGCCAGTGCTGCGGCAAGCCCGTTCGCCGTGACTCATCCGAAAGCATCTACGCGGACTTGTCCGCGCGCGCTCAGGAAGCCGGTGATCCGCGGCTGTTGATTACATTCCCCGTGCCCGTACCTTCCAACTTCACTGAAGCTGAAGTGCGTGGGTTGTTGGAGAAGCAGGGTTACACCCGGTTTTTCGGGGACACGCCGGGCGCTGGCGCTGAGTCGCGGTCCGCGGCATCGGCTGGGCCGGTGGCGTCGGCTGCGCCTGCCAAAAAGTCTGCCAAGGCGAAAGGCGGTGCCAACAAGCGCGGCAAGGGCAAGGGTGCGCCTGAGGCACCGGCAATAACTCTCTGCGTGGTCCAGGACCGTCTGCGGATTGCCGGCGCCGACCGTGGCCGTGTTCTCGAGTCACTCGAAGCAGCCCTGCGTGTTGGACAAGGTCGCGTCAACGTACAGATTGTTGATGACTCTGATCCTCCGAAGGCCTTGCAGACGTGGCGTTACTCCAACCAGCTCCACTGCGCGGAATGCGACTTATCCTATCGCGAGCCCAACCCGAGCCTGTTCTCGTTCAATTCGCCCATCGGAGCCTGCGAGAGCTGCCGCGGCTTTGGGCGAACCATCGGTATCGATTATGGTCTCGTCATTCCGGACGAGAGCAAGTCGCTCCGGGGCGGTGCCATCAAACCCTGGCAGACGAAGTCCTATAAAGAGTGTCAGGACGACCTCATCAAGTTTGCCAAGAAGCGCGGCATCCCCATCGACACACCCTGGCGTGAGCTCGGTTCCGAACGTCGCAAGTGGGTCATCGAAGGTGAAGGCGACTGGAACAAGGGTGTCTGGTACGGCGCGAAGCGGTTCTTTGCGTGGCTGGAAACCAAGTCGTACAAGATGCATGTGCGCGTGTTGCTGTCGCGCTATCGCTCATACACACCGTGTGAGACCTGTGACGGTGCCCGACTGAAGACGGAAGCCCTTTTGTGGCGCCTCGGCGATCGCGAGCTCGCTGACTCTGTGCTGGGCAAGACGCCTCGCTTCAAACCGAAGGGCGTGCAATGGAGTGATGAGACGGCAAACTCACTTCCCGGGCTCACCGTCCATGACGTGATGCTGTTGCCGGTTGACCGTGCGGTTAAATTCTTTTCAGGGCTGAAGCTGCCGCAGCCATTGGACGAAGCGACAGACCTGTTGCTGAGCGAAATCCGCGGTCGCTTCAGTTACCTGTCCGATGTTGGCCTGGGCTATCTGACGCTCGACCGGCAGTCCCGCACCCTGTCGGGCGGTGAAGTTCAGCGAATCAACCTGACCACTGCGTTGGGCACTTCGCTCGTCAACACGCTGTTTGTCCTGGATGAGCCCTCCATCGGCCTGCATCCGCGCGACATGCAGCGAGTCATCTCCGTGATGAAGAAGCTGCGCGACGCGGGTAACTCCCTGATCGTGGTTGAGCACGATCCGCAGATCATGTTGGAAGCCGACCGGATTCTGGATATTGGTCCGGGCGCCGGCGAGCGTGGCGGCAACATCGTCTTCTTCGGCACGCCGAAGGAGATTCGGGCCAGCAGTGCGTCACTCACGGGTGAGTACCTGAGCGGCCGCAAGAAGGTCGGCGCGAAGAAGAACAAATCTGTTGTTGAGTCAGCCACTGCGGGTGAGGTTGTCGCCGAGGCCGTCTCCAACCGGTGGCTGGAATTGCACGGGGTTACCGAGCACAACCTGAAGAACATCGACGTCCGCATTCCCCTGAAGCGCCTGGTCTGCGTGACCGGGGTGTCGGGATCCGGGAAATCGACTCTCGTTGAGGACGTTCTTTACCCAGCTTTATTGAAGTACAGGGGGAAACCCACCGAAGCACCCGGGCAGTTCACCGGTCTGCGGGGCGCGGAGCTGGTCGATGATATAGTGATGGTCGACCAGAGTGCGATTGGGCGCACTACTCGATCCAATCCAGCGAGTTACGTTGGGGCGTTCGACGCGATACGTGCAATCTTTGCCTCCGAGCCGGCCGCGCAGGAACGGAAATACACGGCAGGAACGTTCAGCTTCAATTCCGGCAACGGCCGCTGCCCGACTTGCTCGGGTAACGGCTTCGAGCACGTCGAGATGCAGTTCCTGTCGGACGTGTATCTGCGCTGCCCGGATTGCAACGGCCGTCGCTATCGCGATGAAGTGTTGGACATCAAGCGCGAGGGCGCCAATGGCGTGCGCGCAAGCATAGCCGAAGTGCTCGACATGACGGTGACTGAAGGGCTGGCCTTCTTTGCTGACTCAAAGGAAGTCGCGGCGCGGCTGGCGCCATTGGCCGATGTTGGCCTGGAGTACGTGAAGCTGGGTCAGCCAGTACCGACACTGTCGGGCGGCGAAGCTCAACGCCTGAAGCTGGCGGGACACCTGGCCGAGGCCGGCACTGTGCTCTCCAGCACAACCCATCGCGGCAAACTGTTCCTGTTCGACGAACCGACAACGGGTCTGCATTTCGAGGACGTATCCAAGCTGTTGCGTGCGTTCCGCAAGCTGTTGGCGGCGGGGCACTCGCTGTTGGTGATTGAGCACAACCTCGACATCATCCGTACGTCTGATTGGATCATTGACCTGGGACCTGAAGGGGGTGACGGCGGTGGACAGATCATCTGCACCGGCTCACCGGCGCAGGTTGCGGCCCATGACCGCTCGTACACCGGCCAGGCACTGGCTGCTTACGAGAAAGCGCTAGCTGAGGATGTGCCAGCGGGCACCGCATTGAACGATGCGATATCCAACGGGACCATCGATGCGGGGGCCCGTGGCGCCACGGCCGCGCGTGCGGGTGCCGCGAATGGCCGGGCCGCAACAAGCGTTGCCGAGCCGCATACCCCCTACGGAAACCGCCCCGACCGCAACTCCATCGTCATCCACAACGCCCGCGAGCACAACCTCAAAAGCGTTGACGTGCAGATCCCACGCGACAAGTTCACAGTGATCACTGGCGTATCGGGTTCCGGCAAGTCAACACTCGCGTTCGATATCCTCTTCAACGAAGGACAACGTCGCTATCTCGAGTCTCTGAACGCCTACGCACGCCAGTTCGTTCAACCGGCCGCACGCCCGGACGTTGATGCCATCTTCGGCATTCCGCCGACGGTGGCCATCGAACAGCGCACCAGCCGCGGTGGCCGAAAGAGCACCGTGGCCACGCTGACTGAGATCTATCACTTCCTGCGTTTGTTGTACGTCAAGCTGGGCACGCAACATTGCCCTGACTGCAACGTTGCAATCGAGCCTCAAAGCTCGGCCTCCATCGCCGCAAGGCTGCTGAAGGAATACAAGGGACAAACGATCTCACTCCTGGCGCCTCTCGTTATCGCCCGCAAGGGTTACTACACCGACCTGGCCAAGTGGGCCGCCAAGAAGGGCTTCAAGGTCCTGCGTGTCGACGGCGCAAACATCTCGACTTCGAAATGGCCCCGCCTGTCACGCTTCAAAGAACACACTATTGAGCTGCCAGTCGCGCAGGTCGACGTGGATGCGAAGCACGACACCCAACTGCACCAGGCGTTGTCGCGCGCGTTGGATTTCGGAAAAGGCCTCGTACACGTGCTCGGCCCGAAGTCGGACAAGGTAGTGGTGTTCTCCACAAAGCGCGCCTGCCCCTCCTGTGGCAAGAGCTTCGCGGAGCTCGACCCGCGTTTGTTCTCGTTCAACTCCAAGCACGGGTGGTGCGACAGTTGCTTCGGAACGGGCGTGGAGATGACTGGCTTCGACGCAGAGCAGAGCGGCGAAGAGATCTGGTGGAACGAGTGGTATGAGCACGACCCCACGCCCTGCAAGGCGTGCGATGGGCATCGACTCAACCCGATCGCTCTCAATGTCCGCTTCCGGGATCGGTCGGTGGCCTCGCTGGCCAGCGGCTCCGTCGAGCGTACCCGTGACTTCTTCTCCAAGCTGAAACTGACTCCCCGCGAGACGCAGATCGGGCGCGATCTGCTGGCGGAGATCCGGGCCCGATTGCAGTTCCTGGAACGGGTGGGCCTGGGCTATCTCCAGTTGGATCGTTCCGCTCCGACTCTGTCGGGTGGCGAAGCCCAGCGCATCCGTCTTGCAGCCCAGTTGGGCTCGAACCTGCAGGGTGTCTGCTACGTGCTGGATGAGCCCACCATTGGCCTGCATCCACGCGATAACGAGGTACTGCTCGGCGCACTCACACAGCTGTCGGGCCAGCGAAACACGCTGGTTGTCGTGGAGCATGACGAAGACACGATCCGGCGAGCTGACTACGTACTCGACCTCGGCCCCCAGGCCGGCGTTCGAGGTGGCGAAGTCGTGGGCGCCGGAACGGTGGATGATCTGATTCGCAACCAGCGATCGACGACCGGCCGGTTCCTACGGGAGCCGTTACAACATCCGGCGCAACCTTTGCGGCCGGTTGATGACGATACGCGCCATCTCCAGTTGGAGAAAGTGCAGTTACACAATGTCTCCAGGACTGATGTGGCCATCCCGCTGGGACGGCTCGTGGTCGTCACCGGTGTGTCCGGCTCCGGCAAATCGACAGTCGCACGGGACGTGCTCTACACGAACCTTCGACGGTTGCTCATTGATACCAACGGGAATGGGTCGCGGCAGAAGAAGGCCAGCACCAAGGCCCGGGATCTGATTGGCTGCAGTGCCATCCGTGGAATCGAGCACGTCGATCGCGTGTTGGAAGTCGATCAGACGCCGATTGGCAAGACCCCGCGCTCGTGCCCGGCAACCTACATCGGGTTCTGGGATGACATCCGGCGCATCTTTGAAGGAACCACCGAGGCGCGCATCCGGGGTTACACCTCGAGCCGCTTCTCGTTCAACACGGCCGGTGGCCGGTGCGATGCCTGTGAAGGACAGGGCGTCAAGACGATTGAGATGAACTTCCTGCCGGACGTCAAAGTACTGTGTGACGTCTGCGGAGGACGGCGCTTCAACTCTGAAACTCTGTCAGTGCTCTGGCGGGAAAAGAGCATCGGTGATGTGTTGTCGATGAGCATCGATGACGCCGTGGACTTCTTCCAGGCCCATACGAAGGTACTTCATCCGTTGAAGCTGCTTCAGGACGTTGGGTTGGGTTACCTGACCCTGGGTCAGCAGAGCCCGACGCTGTCGGGCGGTGAGGCTCAACGTATCAAGCTGGTTGCAGAGCTCTCCAAGGTGCGTGACAACGTTCGCGCGGGACCGCGGCAGAAGCCGAAGCACACTCTGTATGTACTCGATGAGCCCACTGTGGGTCTGCATATGGCCGACGTGGAGAAGTTGATCCACGTGCTGCATCGCCTGGTGGGGGCCGGCAACACCGCGGTGGTCGTCGAGCACAACCTCGACGTCATGGCCGAAGCCGACTGGATCGTCGACATGGGGCCAGAGGCCGGCGAAGGCGGCGGCAAAATCGTCGCCCAGGGCACACCGGCGCAGATCGTGAAGCGGAAGAAGGAGTCACATACGGGGCGGGTGCTGGAAGGGTTCTTGCGGGAACGCACTTCCCCGGCTGCGTCGAAGGTGGCAGCACGGCTTGCAGGTCCCGCCGCGACCGAACAGTCCGAAGCGCCAGCCGCGGCGAAAAAAGCCAGCCTGCGCGCCATGGCTGCGCGCTCAACGTCGGCGGCGCGCACGAGGGGGCCGGCGACCAAGCGGGCTCCAGCCAAGGGGACTCCGGCCAAGCGGAAGGGGTAAACTGCCCGGGTGAGCCACAATCTCGTCTGCTGGAAATGCGGTGCTTCGCTGGCACAACTGAGTCTGCCGCTGCGGCGGTTGGACGAGTGCGCGAAATGTCATGCCGAGCTGCACGTGTGCAAGCTATGCGTCGACTACGACACGCGCGTTGCGAAACATTGCCGCGAACCCACGGCAGATGAAGTGAACGACCAGACCAAGGCCAACTTCTGCGATTTCTTCAACCCTCGTGAGGGTGC
>Ga0207641_10000711_pt1 | contig 35681 bp, 37 predicted proteins | sample KBSSwiS62_FD_184306 | JGI IMG/M metagenome (GOLD analysis project Ga0207641, IMG submission 184306) | Switchgrass rhizosphere microbial communities from Kellogg Biological Station, Michigan, USA - KBS Switchgrass S6-2 (SPAdes) (version 2) | ecosystem: Host-associated > Plants > Roots >... | reverse complement strand
CCCATATAACCGTCCCCCCCCCGGGCGATATCGAATTCACATTGCTCCCATGGTTGGGCGCTGAATGTCCAGCGATGTTTCCGATTCCGTCCTTCCCAGCAGGAACCCCTGGCCGCTGCCTCGCCCTTTCCGCAATCCGCTGCGAGCCGCCGGTCGGGCCGGACGGCCCGACGACAGCGGACCGCGCCCAGGCGAAGCCCGGACGCGGCGAGTTCATCAGCAATGCGCGATGCGCGGGCGTCTGCCCGCCGCTAGGCGATCAGCCCTGGCGCGCCTTGAAACGGCGGTTGGTCTTGTTGATCACATAGGTGCGGCCACGACGACGGATCACGCGGTTGTCGCGGTGACGGTCCTTAAGGGACTTGAGCGAGTTGCGGATCTTCATGGCCCGACGTCTGCTTTCTAAGCTTGAATGTGGAAAATCGAGGCGCTCCCCTATGGGCGCGCAGTGGCCGAGTCAAGCTGGATTTGCCCTCGCGGCGCCTGACCGCCTGGCTCCGTGGGCCTTGTCGCCTCGCATGAGCGCGGTCTCGCCTTCGCGCCTGCGGAGCCTTGCAGGCCCGGGCACGGACATCGCCACTGTCGACATGCGGCAGCATCGCGCGGGGCCGAATGGGCGACCGATCCATGCGAAGACAGCCTTAGAACTGGCTGTTCCGGCAGACGCTGCGAGGCTAACACGCTATGCAGCCAAATCGTTGCCGCCGCGTTTCGATGCTCACGCATCGCCGAGAGGAAGACCAAAATGACCAAGTGCTTGTCCCAGGCCCTGCTGCTCGGCGCCGCGCTCGCCCTCGCCGGCTGCGCGTCGCAGCTGCCCGAGGCGCGGGTAACCCGCTTCCATCTCGGCCAGCCGATCGCCCCCGGCGAGGTCGCGGTCGAGCCGCGTGATCCGAGCCTGGCGAAGGATCTCGAATTTCAGAGCTATGCCCGCATCCTCCGGGCCGAGCTCGACCGGCTGGGTTTCGGCCTTGCACCTGACCTGACCAGGTCCGAGATCGTCGCGGTGACGGAGGTGACGCGCAAATGGCGGCCGGCCGGCCCTGCCCAGGGCTCCTCGGTGTCGATCGGGCTCGGCGGCGGATCGGGCGGCGGATGGCATGGCGGCACCAGCGTCGGGCTGGGCGGCGCGATCAGCTTCCCCATCGGCAAGAGCCGTCAGCCGATGGACGTGCTGACGACTCTCTCGGTCCAGCTCAAGCGCCGCTCCGAAGGGACGGTGATCTGGGAGGGTCGCAGCGACATGGTCGCACGCGACGGTACCCCCGCCGCCCAGCCCGAGGCTGCGGTGCAGCGGCTGGCCGCGGCGATGTTCCGGGACTTCCCCGGCCGGTCGGGCGAGACTATCAAGGTCAAATGACGATCGACATCAGCAAGGATTTCGATAGCGGCAATATCGAGGTCATCGCGCAGGACGGAAGTAGTTTCGAGCTCGCCATAGCCCGCGATCACCAGTCCGATTTCTATCAATGGTTCCACTTCCGCGTGACCGGGGCGAAGGGCGAGCAGCTTCGGCTGCGCATCACCAACGCCGGGGGATCGGCCTATCCCGACGGCTGGTCCGGCTATCGCGCCTGCGCGTCCTATGACCGGCGCAGCTGGTTCCGCGTCCCGACAGGCTATGCCACGGGCGTGCTCGATATTGCCTTCACACCCGAGGGCGACAGCGTCTGGATTGCCTATTTCGCTCCCTATTCGATGGAGCGTCATCATGATCTCGTCGCCGGCGTCGCCGCCGCACCGGGCGTCCGCCACGAGCGGCTCGGCGCGACGCTCGATGGTCAGGATATTGATCTGCTGACGGTCGGCGAGGGACCGAGGAAGGTCTGGCTCTACGCGCGCCAGCATCCCGGTGAGTCGATGGCCGAATGGTGGATGGAAGGCGTGCTCGAAAGGCTGATCGACGGCCATGATCCGGTCTCCCGGGCGCTGCGCGCCGCCGCCACCTTCCACATCGTCCCGAACATGAATCCCGACGGGTCGCGGCGCGGTCATCTGCGCACCAATGCGGCGGGGGTGAACCTCAATCGCGAGTGGCATGGCCCGACGCTCGAGCGCAGCCCCGAGGTCGTATATGTGCTCAACCGGATGGAGGAGACCGGGGTCGACTTTGCGATGGACGTCCATGGCGACGAGGCGATCCCGCATGCGTTCATCGCCGGATTCGAGGGCATCCCCAACTGGACTGCCGAACAAGGCCGGCTCTATCATCTGTACCGCGACACGCTCGCCCGGCGGACGCCCGACTTCCAGACGCGGCACGGCTACGGCATTGCGGGCAAGGGCAAGGCCAATCTCTCGATGTCGACCAACCAGCTGGCGAACCGCTTCGGCTGTGTCGCGATGACGCTCGAAATGCCCTTCAAGGACAATGCCGGCCTTCCCGACCCGGGCCACGGCTGGTCGCCCGAGCGATCGAAGCGGCTGGGGGCGGAGTGTCTCGGCGCGCTTCATGAAATGATCGGCGAACTGCCGGCGCGGGATCAGCGCTAGATCCGCTCCTCCTGAGCAAGGACTGAGGCTGGCGAAGTCCGCATCGAAGGACGCCACGATCCTTCCAGACGGATCATTTTACCGGGTTCAGTGGCTGCTCAGGATGATAAGGCCTTTTACGCCGCGTTGCGCTTGGCCAGGACGAGGTCGATCGTCGCCTGGTCGATCGGCGGCTCGAAGCGGCATCCGGCTTCGCGGCCATCGGCCCACACGATGCTGGCATCGACGAGCCCCCGGCCTGGCAGCGCGATCTGGATCGACGTACCGGGGGCAAGGATTTCGTAAAGACGCAGCCGTGCCCCGCCCGAAGATATGTCGATAATCCGGCATGGCGAGCGGCGCGCGACCCCGGCGCTGCGGATGGCGGTATCGATCGATGTCGGAGCACGTGGAGTCGCGCGGCGGCATTTGCCGTCTCGTACGACGACTTCGGAAGAAACCATAAGCACCCCTTTGACGCCGCCTCCCCGCGCGGCAACCCCAAGGCCGTTAACCTTTCTCTAGGGCGCTGCGATGCCGTGGGCAAGCAAATCAGCACCGATTTCGACGATTTTATACGTAATTTTACCTAAAGGAAGGCTTGCGGGCTTCAGGCTTCCAGCTCGATGTCCCAATAGAGCCAGTCGCGCCAACTCTGGTGCAGATAATGCGGTGGGAAGCTGCGGCCATTTTCCTGGAGCTGCCAGCTCGTCGGGCGGATCGCCGGTTCGAACAGGCGCATGCCGGCCTGCTTGGGGGTGCGGCCCCCCTTCTTGAGATTACAGGGCGCACAGGCCGTCGAGACATTCTCCCAGGTCGTGCGGCCGCCCTGCGCGCGCGGGATCACATGATCGAAGGTCAGGTCGCGGGTCTCGCCGCAATATTGGCACATGAACCGGTCGCGCAGAAACAGGTTGAAACGGGTAAAGGCCGGGTGCTCCGACTGCTTCACATATTGGCGGAGCGCGATCACCGATGGCAGTTTCATCGTGAGATTGGGGCTGCGGACCTCGCGCTCATATTGCGCAACTATATCGACCCGTTGCAAAAAAACCGCCTTGATAGCGGTTTGCCAGTTCCACAGCGATAAGGGGTAATAGCTCAGCGGCGTATAGTCGGCGTTGAGCACGAGCGCCGGACAACTGTCCGGATGTCGCATGAGATCGGAGTGGTACATGAGCGAACCGGACCTCCCGCACGAGATGGAGGACCTCGCCGCTCGCCCGACCTTCCGTTCGCACACCGGAACGCCTATGGCCGAACCGGCCGCGCCCTCGTGGCCACCCTTTCGCCAGAAAGCGTGACATGGTCATGACAGCATTTCTCTTGACTCTCCGTCAAGTGCCTCGATGGCCGCGGAGCTAATTTCCCGCTTCGCGCCGAGTCCCACCGGCCGGCTCCATCTCGGCCACGCCTTCTCCGCCCTGCTTGCGCATGACATGGCCCGGGCGCGGGGCGGTCGCTTCCTGCTGCGGATCGAGGATATCGACGCGGGCCGCTGCCGCCACGATCATGTCGATGGCATCGTCGAGGACCTGCGCTGGCTCGGGCTGCGCTGGGACGGCGAGGTGGTCTTTCAGTCCGAGCGGCTGGCGCTCTACCGCGCCGCGTCCGACCGGCTGCGCGCCGACGGCTTGCTCTATCCCTGCTTCTGCACCCGCGCACAGATATCCACCGAGATCGGCGCCAGCGCCTCGGCGCCGCATGGACCCTATGGCCCGATCTATCCCGGCAGCTGCAAGCGGCTGCTTCGCCACCAGGTCGAGCTGCGCCTGGCGGCGGGCGCGCCGCACGCCTGGCGGCTCGACGTCGGGAAGGCGGCGGCGCGGGTCGGTCCGCTGAGCTGGCACGACAGCCATGCCGGCGAGGTGCCGGCGAGGCCCGAAGTTCATGGCGACGTCGTCCTTGCCCGCAAGGACGCGCCGACGAGCTACCATCTCGCCGTGACGGTCGATGATGCCGCGCAGGGGGTGACCGATGTCGTCCGCGGCGAGGATCTGTTCGCGGCCACCCATGTCCATCGCCTCCTCCAGGCGCTGCTGGGCCTGCCGACGCCCCTCTATCATCATCACCGGCTGCTCGTCGACGCGGGCGGCGAGCGGCTCGCCAAGCGCCGCGGCTCGCCGACCTTGGCCTCGATGCGCGCCGACGGCGCGGATCCGGCTGACCTGATCCGCATGTTGCGCGGCCCCGCTCCCGCCTTGGCGGGTGGGGGGAAATAGGTTTCGCTCGGACGCGCCGCGCGCTAGACTCTCCGCATGAACACGATCTTCTTCCTCGCCATCCTGGCGGCGATGGTCGCGACGGTGGTCGCGCTGGTGCGGGGCATCATCGCCTTTCTGAAGACCACCGAAGCCGATCTCAAGAGCGGCGGCGTCAGCCAGTCGGGGCTCAGGCAGAACAAGATGATGCGGATGCGCATCGCGTTCCAGGCGATCGCGGTGATCCTCATCATCCTGCTGCTGGTGATGAGCCGCCAATAGGGTGGTCCGCCTCAACCGGATCTATACGCGCACCGGCGATGCCGGCGAGACCGGGCTCGTCGACGGATCGCGGCTGCCGAAGTCGGCGCCGCGCATGGCCGCGATCGGCGATGTCGATGAGCTCAATTCGGCGATCGGCGTCGCGCTGACCCACGATCTGCCCGAGGCGGCCCGCACGATGCTCGGCCGAATCCAGAACGAGCTGTTCGATCTCGGTGCTGATTTCGCTACTCCCGGCCCCGATTTCGCGCCGTCGGAGATGTCGCTGCGCATCCTCCCCTCGCAGGTCGAGCGGCTGGAGGCGGAGATCGACGCGATGAACGTGGAGCTCGAACCGCTGCGCAGCTTCATCCTCCCCGGCGGCGCATCCGCGCCCGCCGCGATCCACCTTGCCCGCGCGATCGCCCGCCGCGCCGAGCGATCGGCAGTGACGGCGCATGGCGGTGGCGCCGCGCTCAACCCGGTCGGCCTCGCCTATATCAACCGGCTGTCGGACCATCTGTTCGTCCTCGCCCGCGCGCTTAATCGTAGCGGCCAGGGCGACGTGCTGTGGCAGCCCGGCGCGACGCGCTGAACCCACTCCGGACGCGGGCGCGCACTACGGCATCTTCATCGGGTCGCCCATCACCTCGTGCAGGAACAGCAGCGCCAGCACCAGGAAGAGCGCGGCGAGCGCGACGGTGCGTGTCCATTCTTTCTTCTGATCCGGTTTCATCGCGCTCCCCCATCTGTCGCGCACGGCCGAGCCGCGACCCCGTCGGAGAGAAGCCCGGCTGAAGGCGATCTGCAACCCTTAATATATATCAGTCGTCTAACCGCCGCGCTGCCGCTTGAGAATCGCCTGCAGCCGCCCCAGATTGTCCCGCAGCCGAGGCGACCGCTTGCACGCCGCGAACAAATCTGGAACATTTGCTTTCATGCTCACCCATATTTCCGTGCGCGGCGCGCGCGAGCATAATCTCAAGGGCGTCGACGTCGATCTGCCGCGCGACAAGCTGGTCGTCATCACCGGCCTGTCGGGCTCGGGCAAGTCGAGCCTCGCCTTCGATACAATCTATGCCGAGGGTCAGCGCCGCTATGTCGAGAGCCTCTCGGCCTATGCGCGCCAGTTCCTCGAGCTGATGCAGAAACCCGATGTCGATCATATCGAAGGCCTGTCTCCGGCCATCTCGATCGAACAGAAGACGACCAGCCGAAACCCGCGCTCGACCGTCGCAACCGTCACCGAAATCTATGATTATATGCGCCTGCTCTGGGCGCGGGTCGGCATCCCCTATTCGCCGGCCACCGGCCTGCCGATCGCCGCGCAGACGGTCAGCCAGATGGTCGATCGCGTGATGACGCTGCCCGGGGGGACCCGCTTCCTGTTGCTCGCGCCGGTCGTCCGCGGCCGCAAGGGCGAATATCGCAAGGAACTCGCCGAATGGCAGCGCTCCGGCTTCACCCGCGTGCGCATCGATGGCGAGATGCACGAGATCGAGGCGGCCCCCGCGCTCGACAAGAAGTACAAGCATGACATCGAGGTGGTGGTCGATCGCCTCGTCGTCCGCGAGGGGATCGAAACCCGCCTGGCCCAGTCGCTCGAAACCGCGCTGCGGCTCGCCGAGGGCCTCGCCTATGTCGACTTGGTGGACGGTACGGTGGCGTCGCTCTCTCATCCCTCCCCTTTAGGGGAGGGGATGGGGGTGGGGGCTCCCCACGGATCCGGCGCTTTGGTGAGGGAGATGCCGGCCAGCTTCCAATATGAAGAACTGACGGAGCCCCAGCGGCCAGCCCCCACCCCCTCCCCTGAAGGGGAGGGGCTTATCGGCGGCAAGATGAAAAATGCCGGCATCCCGCCGAATCGTATCACCTTCTCCGAGAAATTCGCCTGCCCGGTCTCGGGCTTCACGATCGCCGAGATCGAGCCGCGGCTCTTCTCGTTCAATGCGCCGCAGGGCGCGTGCCCGGCCTGCGATGGCCTCGGCGAGAAGCTCTATTTCGATCCGCAGCTCGTCGTGCCGAACGAGGCGCTGTCGATCAAGCAGGGCGCGGTCGTCCCCTGGGCCAAGTCGAACCCGCCGAGCCCCTATTATATGCAGGTGCTGGCTTCGGTCGCGCGCGCCTATGATTTCAGGCTCGACACGCCGTGGAACGAACTGCCCGAGGGGATCGCCGACGTCATCCTCTACGGCACCAAAGGCCGGGTCATCACCCTCACCTTCGTCGATGGCCGCAAGAGCTATGACGTGCAGAAGCCGTTCGAGGGCGTGATCCACAATCTCGAACGCCGGATGCTCGCCACCGAGAGCGCCTGGATGCGCGAGGAACTCGCCAAATATCAGAGCTCGGCGCATTGCGAGGTCTGCGGCGGCGCACGGCTCAAGCCCGAGGCGCTTGCGGTCAAGATCGCCGGCGAGGACATTTCGATGTCGACCCGCCGAGCGGTCGGCCCCGCGCTCGCCTTCTTCCGCGCAATGCCCGATCATCTCAACGCGCAGCAGACGGCGATCGCCACGCCGATCCTCAAGGAGATCGTCGAACGGCTCGGCTTCCTCGACAATGTCGGGCTCGACTATCTCAATCTCGATCGCACCTCGGGCACGCTGTCGGGCGGCGAGAGCCAGCGCATCCGGCTCGCCAGCCAGATCGGCTCGGGCCTGTCGGGCGTGCTCTATGTGCTCGACGAGCCCTCGATCGGCCTCCACCAGCGCGACAATGACCGGCTGCTCGTCACGCTCCGCCGGCTGCGCGATCTCGGTAACACGGTGATCGTCGTCGAGCATGACGAGGATGCGATCCGCAGCGCCGATCATGTGCTCGATATGGGGCCGGGCGCCGGCGTCCATGGCGGCGAGGTCGTCGCGCAGGGCAGCCTCGATGACATATTGAACAATCCGGCCAGCCTGACCGGCGATTATCTCTCAGGTCGCCGCGCGGTGCCGCTGCCGAAGAAGCGGCGCAAGGGCAATGGCAAGAAGGTCACCGTCCACGGCGCGCGCGCGAACAATCTCAAGGACGTGACCGCGGCGATCCCGCTCGGCACTTTCACCTGCATCACCGGCGTCTCAGGCTCGGGCAAGTCGAGCTTCACGATCGACACGCTCTACGCCGCCGCCGCGCGGACGCTCAACGGCGCGCGCGTCGTCGCCGGCGCGCATGAGAAGATCAGCGGCCTCCAGCATTGCGACAAGGTGATCGACATCGATCAGTCGCCGATCGGTCGCACCCCGCGCTCGAACCCGGCGACCTATACCGGCGCCTTCACCAACATTCGCGACTGGTTCGCCGGCCTGCCCGAAAGCCAGGCGCGCGGCTACAAGCCGGGCCGCTTCAGCTTCAACGTCAAGGGCGGCCGCTGCGAGGCGTGTACCGGCGACGGGCTGCTCAAGATAGAGATGCACTTCCTGCCCGACGTCTATGTCACCTGCGACGTCTGCCACGGCGCCCGCTATAATCGGGAGACGCTGGAGGTGAAATTCAGGGACAAATCGATCGCCGACGTGCTCGACATGACCGTCGAGGACGCGGTCGAATTCTTCAAGGCCGTCCCGCCGATCCGCGATAAGATGGCGATGCTCGCCGAAGTCGGCCTCGGCTATGTCAAGGTCGGCCAGCAGGCGACCACGCTCAGCGGCGGCGAGGCCCAGCGCGTCAAGCTCGCCAAGGAACTGTCACGCCGCTCGACCGGCAACACCCTCTACATCCTCGACGAACCGACCACCGGCCTGCACTTCGAGGACGTCCGCAAACTGCTCGAAGTTCTTCACGCGTTGGTCGAGCAGGGCAACACGGTGGTGGTGATCGAGCACAACCTAGAGGTCATCAAGACGGCCGACTGGGTGATCGATCTTGGGCCCGAGGGCGGCGTGCGGGGCGGGGAGATCGTGGCGGAAGGGACGCCCGAGCAGGTGGCGGAGGCGGCGCGCTCCTATACCGGCCAATATCTCAAGCCGCTGTTGCAGCCGGGCGCTCGCAGCGCGCAGGCAGCCGAGTAGCGGATCGCCGGCGGGTTTATCGGAACGGCGCTCCCGGTCATGGTCCGTCCCCTGTCCCGGCGCGAGCGGATCTCGCTGCTCCTAGTGATCGGCGCCGCTGGGGTGGCGAGCGTCCTCCTCCAGCTCAATGCGCCGATTGGGCAGGACGTTGGCGACAGCGTTGCCGCGCTTGAGCTCGTCGCGGCGCGGGGCGGCCCGCGCCGCGAGGTGCAGGGCGCCGATCTGACCCTCGTGGTCTTCACCGACTATCAATGCCCGGCCTGCAAGCTCGCCCACCCCGCGATGGAGCGCGCGGTCAAGGCCGACGGCCGGGTGCGCCTGCAGTACAAGGACTGGCCGATCTTCGGGCCGATGTCGGAACAGGCGGCCCGCGTCGCGATCGCCGCGTATTTTCAGGGGATCTATCCCGCCGTCCATGATCGGCTGATGCGCGAACGGCGCGCGCTCGGCCGGCCGGTCCTGCGCGAGGCGGTCGAGGCAAGCGGTGGCGACTGGAAGCGGATCGAACATGACCTCGTCCGTCGCGCGCTCGAGATCGACCGGATCCTGGCACGCAATCAGATGGATGCATCGCGTCTCAACATCGCGGGCACCCCGGCCTATCTCGCCGGGCCCTATCTCGTCGTGGGCGCGCTCAGCGAAAGCCAGTTCCGCCAGGCTTTCGCCAACGGCCGCAGGGCGCAGAAGCGATGGCGGAGCCCGACCTAGCGCCCAGTCCCTCCGCTCGTCATCCCGGACGTGATCCAATTACGTCACATTCGCTAATCTTCGGCTCGGACCACATCGTAAAAGCAGGTTTGTGCACGGCCGTTTCCCCGCTGCGTCCCGTGATGCGGGAGGCCGGGAATATCGCGCGCGGCAAGCGAGTCATGGGAGACCCCTAGCGCCTGCGGCGCTGTCGCCTCAATAAGTGGAGTTCACCGTAACCGCGGACGCAAGCCTCGCCGGCCCACGCGCTTGATCTGCCGCCATTTTCGTGGGGTCCAGTTTGAACATCGCTTGAACGCCTTCCACTTGTTCGGCATGGCATGGATCGGCCGGCGCGGGCACGGTCGTGGAGGGGCGCGGAGCATTGGCGGCGACGGCGGCGATCGAGGCGGACAGCGGCGCTCCGCCGCAGCTCACCGGCATGCGGCTCTACATCGCGACGATCGCCTGCTCTCTCGGCTCCTTCCTGGCGCTGCTCGACGTCAGCGTTGCCAACGTCTCGGTGCCCCACATCGCCGGCGCGCTCGGCGTGTCGCCGACGCAGGGAACGTGGATCATCACCTCCTATGCGGTGGCCGAGGCGATCGGCATGCCGCTGACCGGCTGGCTCGCGAAGCGGTACGGGGCGCTGCGCACCTATCTGGTCGCGATGGGCGGCTTCATGGTCGCCTCGGCGCTGTGCGGCGCGGTGCCGTCGCTGGCGATGCTGGTGGTCGCGCGCGTGCTGCAGGGGGCCTGCGGCGCGCCGCTGCTGCCGTTGTGCCAGACGCTGACGATGCGGATATTCCCCGGCGGGCGGACACCGACCGCGCTCGCCATTACGGCGATGGTCTCGGTGATGGCGCCCGTACTGGGCCCGATCCTCGGCGGGACGATCACCGACAATATCTCGTGGCGCTGGATCTTCTATCTGAACATCCCGTTCGTCGCGATCGCGATCCTGCTCTGCCACCGGCTGATCGGGCCCTATGAGACCAAGACCGCGCCCGCGCGGATCGACTATGTCGGGCTGATCCTCGTCGTCGTTGCGGTCGGCGCGTTCCAGCTGACGCTCGATCTTGGCCGCGAATATGACTGGTTCAACTCGACGATGATCGTCACGCTCGCGATCGTCGCGGCGATCGGCTTTGCCGCCTTCCTGATCTGGGAGCTGACCGAGGAGCATCCGGTCGTCGATTTGAGGGTCATGCGGCATCGCGGCTTCTGGGCGGCGTGCCTGTGCATGGCGGTCGGCTATGCCTCGCTTATGTCGACCACGGTGATGGTCCCGCTATGGGTGCAGACGACGCTCGGCTATCCGGCCACCGACGCGGGCTGGGTGGTGGCGCCGAGCAGCATGTTCTCCATGATCATGGTTCCGCTATGCGGAATGCTCGTCACCCGCACCCGGCTCGACCCGCGCTTCCTCGCCTGCTGCGGGCTGCTGTGGGTCGCGCTGGTGGCGACGCTGCGCGCGCATTCGACCCCCGATCTCGAAATGTGGCAGATCGCCGCGCCGCAGGCGCTGCAGGGTATTTCGAATTCGATGATCATGATGACCTTGTCGATCGTCGCGATCAACGCGGTCGACCTCGACGAGATCCCCTCGGCGACGGGCCTCCTGGCGTTCGTGCGCACGATCGGCACCGCGATCGGCATCTCGCTCGCGACGACCGGCTGGGACAGCGGGGGCCGCGTCGCACGCGCCGATCTCGTCGGCGAGCTCAACGGAGCGGAAGAGGCGATCGCGCGGATGGCGACCGGCGGTATGTCCGAGCTCCAGTCGCGCTCAATGCTCGAGGCGATGATCGACGCGCAGAGCCGTACGGTCGCCTTCGACCATGTCTTCACGCTGATGGCGACGCTCGCGGCCTTCACCGCGCTGCTGATCTGGATCATCCCGCGCCCGGGCAAGCGGCGGATATGATCGCGCTCCGGCACGCGGCTCTGTTCCATAATGAATTACGGAATTACGGTGACGCTCCACCAATTTGCGGTTCGGGCCACATCGCAAAATAAGGTTTGTGCCCGGCCGTCTGCGCGCTGTGTCCCAGGATGCGGGAGGCCGGAAATAGCGCGCGCGGGGCAATCGCCCTCGCATCGATCCGGTGGCTGCCTTCCGCAATCGCATTGCGAATGCACTGCGCCTTCTCGGTATCGACCGGCGGCCCGCCTTCGCCAGTTCGGCGATGAGTCGAGGATGCAACGGATCGTGATCGCCGACGATCGGCACGGTCGCCCTGGGCTTGCCGAGACCGGCAGATCGGCCGGCATTCGCCCGTGACGCGTGGCCTATCGCGCAAACAAGCCTCCCCAATGGACATCGCGGACGGCGGCGCGATGGCCGCCGCCGGACATTGTCATTGAGGCGGGATGCCCTTTGCAGCTTCAGCCTGGCGCTTCACGCCTGAGGGAGCCTTCTCAGTGCCCTTCAACGCGCCTTCGGGGCTGACCGTGGTGCCATTGCCGATATTGCGGCCTGTGTGTTGCATGCCCTTGCCAGTCTTCGCCGTTCCGTCGGTGACACCATCCGCGAACGGACGCGCATCGGAATTGGCACCGCTGACGATCGGCGCAGGCACGCCGCCATGGGCGCCGGAACCCGCCGTCACGCCTCTACCAGCGCTTTCGACTGCCGTCCCGGCAGGCGCCGTGACAGCTGACGGCACGCTCAATTGGGCCAAAGCGGGGCTCGCCGCGATCAACGTCGCGGATAGAAATATTGCGGCTTTCATTGGCTTCTCCTCCAGATCATCGGTGGATGACGATCCTGTCGGGAGATAACCAGGGAGGAAGGGACAACGTTCCTCAGTGCGGAAGTGGACGTTTCAACTTTTGTGGAAAAACAGTAATTTAGCCAAAATCATTCATGCCGCTGACCTCAAAGGAATTCCGTGGTGGGACTCATCGCAACTGCGATAGCCGGAAACGCGCTCTATGAGGCCTGATCCAGCGTCGCCGATTAGCTGTCGGCCAGCCCACTCCCCAAAAGCAAAGATGGCCGGAGATTGCTCCCCGGCCACCCACATGATTGCGGCTATAGTCCCGCGATCAGGCCGCGACGGCCAGCGGTTGCGTCCGCCGCCGGCGGACCGCGGCGCCCACCGCGCCTAAGCCGATCAGCATCATCGCCCAGGTCGAGGCCTCGGGTACCGATGGTACCGGGTTGTCGATCGGCCAGCCGACCGCGAAGGTCTGGTGCATCGGGCTCCGGCTGGTGTCGGTGATCGTGAAGACGCGGTCGTTCGCGTCGGCGAGGCTCTGATAGTTGCCGGCGACATAATTATCGAAAGCAGTCTGATATTCGGTGAACTCGCTGCCGGTCAGGTTGGCGCTGAGCACGGTGATCGCCTTGGTGGGGTTTGCCACCTTCCAGACCGCAGCCTGGATCGCGGCGGTCTGCAGCGAGGTCGCGGCGCCCGTTGGATCGGCCTGGTGCAGCAGCCAGCCGGTATCGATCAGGTTGGTGAGCTGGGTGATCTGATCGTTGGTCAGCAGGTTGGTCGAAGAATTCGACCCGTAATTGGTGTAAAGCGCCTGGCCAGGATCGCCGTAGTTCGACTCATAGGTATAGTTCAATGGCGTGTTGATATACATGTCATGGAATATATCGATGCAGAAGCCGAACAGCGTATACGGGTTCAAATGATCGACGTCGGTGACCTGGAAAGTCACGCCGTTTGAATAGGCGTTGCCGAAGCCTTCGATGTTGGCCCAGTATTTCGTGTCCATGGACGCAGACTTCAACGTGATCGTCGTCATCGCTGATGCCGGCGACGCCGCGGCGAACAGGGCGACGCCGATCGTCGCCACGGCCACGCCGCGCGTCACATGCCGGGCGGCCGCCCGAACCTTCTCCACATGAAACATACCAACATCCCCCGATTGATCCGTCATCGGCCTATGTCGTTTCGACGAGCCCGTCGCAAAGGCTTTGCCGCGCCGATCCTGTCAGAAACGTGTCAGATTGGAACGAACCGCGAATGACGCTACGGAATACGTCGCAGCGTTAACCAAAGTTTAAGTTCTGCTAGAGCCGAGGAGCCTTGCCGCGATCGCTTCCGCATCGATCTGGTAGGTGTCCTCCGCGATCGCATCGCGGATGCGCTGTACCTTCTCGGAATCGACCGGCGGTCCGGCCTTCACCAGTTCCGCGATGAGTGAAGGATGTAGCGGATCACGATCGCCGACGAGCGGCACGGGTGTCACCGCGCGCGCCGAGACCGGCCGGTCCGTTGGCGTCCGGCCGAGTGACCCGTAGCCAAACGACGCGACCTTGCTGCTCATATTGCCTTCCTCACGGCGCGGTTGCTTCCCATCTGCAGGAGTTAACGACAGGTTGCGAATTCCTTTAAATTTCCTTTGCGTATTTTCCGGCCGTCCGGTGTCCGCGCCCGGTTGAATTGGTCGCATCTGGAAGGTGCGCCGCCCAGTTGGAGTCGACTCAATGACGATTCCGAATGCCGCCGCACGCAGCGGGGCAAGATGTTCCTATTTTGTTCTTGACAAGCGCTCGGTCCTGTGTAAGATCGCCGCACCTTAGATGATGCTTCGGTCACCCGCGTCGATGAGCGGACAAGTCCCAGCATGGTCGCCGGTTTCAAGCCATATCGATGACCTTGTCGGCCGGTGCTCGCGCGGAGCGTTCACCGCCGCTGTTTCAAAGGAATTGAGCAACCATGACCCTGAGTGCTGAGGAGCGGCGGCGCTCGTCTGTCACGCCCACGCGTAAGTCGGCTTCGACGCCGTTCGACGACGACTTGACCTTCGAGGAACGAACCCAACGCGCGCTGGATATCGCGCGCAACGCCAGGATGCCCAAAATTTCGGAGCCGGGAGGGTGGGCATATCTCCCCTTCGTCGGGCCTGCATGGGAGACGGCATATGATTTCCAACGAGGCGATTATGGCGGTGCAGCGTTCAACGGCCTCATGTTCGCCGCCGAATTTTCCCCGGCCGGTCCGCTGCGAAGACTAGGAAAACTGGTCGCGGCGGTGAATGATATGCGCCGCGGCCGGCTCCTTGCCAGCGCCAGCACCCAACTCCAGCGCATCAGGAAGATTGAACAGAGGGCCAGGGATCTCGCGGGCAATACCGAACGCTTCGTGGTGCATCACAGCTTTCCAATGAAAGGAGCAGCCAGCAACAGCAAGGAAGCCCGCCGTATCGAGGGTTTGTTGCGTAACCATCCAGCAAATTTGAAGATACTTCCCGAACATATCCATCGCGGCGTCCATAATGGATTCGGGAACCCCTACACGGACCCCTTCCTGAAGCTTTGGCATGGGACGAACGACCTGCACAAAACCGCTCTTGTCGCCGCCGGGGGAGTGACGGCGGACAGCGCCCAGAATGCCGTCGCGGCAAAGCGAATGCCGCAGCGATGAGCGGCGGCCATCGCGGCAGGAGCGCCGCCGCCGCGGTCGCGCAATCCTGTTGCGCGGTTCGCCAAAGCGATTAGGCTGTTCATCCCATGAGCGGCCGGCGCGCAGCCCGGCCCCACGGGGGACCACCGCATGATCTTTGGGCGCGTAAAGCCACTCGACGCCATCCTTGCCACTGCCGCCAAGAAATCGCTCCATCGGTCGCTCGGGCCTTTTCAGCTGACGATGCTCGGCATCGGCGGCATCATCGGCACCGGCATCTTCGTTCTGACCGCCGAGGCGGCGCAAAAGGCCGGCCCGGCGATGATCATCAGCTTCATGATCGCCGGGTTCGTCTGCGCGGTCGCCGCGCTTTGCTACGCCGAGATGGCGGCGATGATCCCGGTATCGGGCTCGGCCTACACCTATAGCTATGCGGTGATGGGCGAACTCGTCGCCTGGATGGTGGGATGGGCGCTGGTCCTCGAATATGCGATCGCCGCAGGCGCGGTGTCGGTCGGCTGGTCGGGATATGTCGTCGGGCTGTTCCAGAATCTGACCGGCATCGCCGTGCCCAAGACGCTCGTGCTCGGGCCGATCGACGGCGGCGTCATCAATCTCCCCGCGGCGATCATCGCGCTGCTCGTCACCGGCCTGCTCGTCGTTGGGACCAAGGAAAGCGCGACCGTCAACGCCGTGCTCGTGGCGGTCAAGATCGCCGCGCTGTCGCTGTTCGTCGTGCTTGCCCTTCCGGTGATGAACCTCGAACATTTCGAGCCCTTCACGCCGACCGGCTTTGGCGGGATCTCGGCGGCGGCGGCTTCGATCTTCTTCGCCTATGTCGGCTTCGATGCGGTATCCACCGCCGCCGAGGAGACCAAGGATCCCCAGCGCAACATGCCGATCGGCCTGATCGGCTCGCTCGGCATCTGCACGATCTTCTATATGCTGGTGGCCGCGGGGGTCATCGGCGGCGTGGGCGCGCAGCCGATGCTCGATGCCGGCGGCGCGGCGCTGCCGACCGGATCGCCCCAGCTGACCGCCGCCTGCTCGGCGATTGCCGATGCGAGGGTGGTCTGCTCGAAGGAGGCGCTCGCCTGGACGCTGCGCGAGATAGGGTGGGACAAGATCGGCAATCTGCTCGGCCTCGCCGCCGGGCTCGCGTTGCCCTCGGTCATCCTGATGATGATGTTCGGCCAGACCCGCATCTTCTTCGTGATGAGCCGGGACGGGCTGCTGCCCTCGATATTCGCGCAGGTCCACCGGCGTTTCCACACGCCGCATGTCGTGACGATCGTGACCGGCATTTTCGTCGCGATCTTCGCCGCGCTCTTTCCGGTCGGCGCGCTCGCGGATATCTCCAATTCAGGGACGCTTTTCGCTTTCGCGGCGGTTTCGATCGCCGTGCTGGTGCTGCGCCGGGTCGATCCCGGCCGCAACCGCCCGTTCCGCACGCCGGCGGTGACGATCGTCGCCCCGCTGGCCACGATCGGCTGCGTCTATCTGTTCTTCAGCCTTTCGACCTATACGATCGGTCTCTTCGTCGGCTGGGCGGTGATCGGCCTGCTGGTCTATTTTCTCTATGGTCGCCGAATGAGCCATCTCGGCCGCGGCATCGTCGAGATCCATGAAACCGATCCCGACGTCCCGCCCCTGGCCGTTCCCCCGATCGACTGAGGCGATTCGCCGGCGCTCGGGCAGGAAGGAGTCTGTCAGGACGGGATCGAGGATAGCCGCCGTTCAATCAGCGCCTGCAGGTCTTCGCCCGCGGGGAGCCGAGGGCCGACCAGGGTGACGATCCGCCCCGCGGCGATCGATCCCATGCGCATCGCGGTGGCGAGGTCGCGGCCCTGGACCAGCCCTGCGAGCAGCCCGGCGGCGAACATGTCTCCCGCGCCCGTGGTATCGACGACTGGCCCCTGCGGTTCGGCCGGCATGTCGTGGCGACGGCCCTCGGCGATCGCGACGGCCCCGTTGGAGCCGAGCGTGACGACCGTCAGGCTCGCTCGGGCGGCGCCCCAGGCGAGCTGGTCGTCAAGACTGTCGAGACCGGTCAGCGCGGCGATCTCCCCCTCATTGGCGAGCAGGATGTCGATCAGGCCCGCGTCGAGCAGCGCCGCCAGTTCGTCGCGATAGGCTCGGACATAATATTCCGACGACAGTGTGAAGGCCGACCGCCTGCCCGCGGCGCGCGCCGTCCTCAGCAGCGCCGTGGACGCCTCACGCGTCTGCTCGGCGCGCCACATATAGCCCTCGACATAGAGCAGGCCGGCTTCGGCCGCTATTGCCGGGTCGTGCGACCCGGGCGGCAGCCAGGCCGACGCCCCGGCCGTCGTGCTCATCGTGCGATCCCCCCCTGAGCTGACGACGATCAGGCAGCGCCCGGTCGGCACGTCGATCGGCGGCACCGGGAAATGGACGGCATTGGCGGCCATATCCGCGGCGATAATCGCGCCGGCGCGATCACGGCCGGTCTGGCCGATGAAGGCGAGCGACAGTCCAAATCGGGCGAGGGCCGCTATCGTGTTGGCCGCCGAGCCGCCGCATATCTCCTCGCAACTTCCCATCGCCTCGTGGAGGATCACCGCGTGCGCAGGATCGATCGGCTGCATTTGGCCGAACGCCAGGCCGTGCGCCGCGACGAAATCCTCCTCCTTATGGGCGATCACATCGATCAGGGCGTCGCCGATCGCGAGGACGTCGAAGCGGGTGGCGGTCATGCCGACGCATTAACGACCGAACCTGGCGGGCGGAAGCGCGCTTGCGCCCGGCGCAGGATGATGCTGTGCATCCGCGCATGTCGATGATCCGTCTCGCCCCGCTTGCCGCCGCCGCCCTGCTCGCCGGCTGCGGCCCAAGCCAGCCGCGCCCCGTCGTGGCGCCTGCGCCGCTACAGCCGCGCGTCGAGGCCGGGCTCGACCGCGTGCTTGGCCAGGATGCCCGCGCGCTGATCATGCTGTTCGGCCATCCCGACCAGGATGTGCGCGAAGCGCAGGCCCGGAAGCTGCAATATGCGAGCGGCGTCTGCGTGCTCGACGCCTATCTCTATCCTCCAGGCCCCGGCCGCGAGCCGGTCGTCACCCATGTCGATGCGCGGCTCCCGAGCGGCGACGACATCGATCGTGCCTCGTGTATCGCAGCGCTGAGCCGGCGCAAGGAAGCCCGCTGACCGCGATGCCCCGGCGCGCTGTTCGGTTCAGCCCCTGGGGGGGCGTTTGGGGCCCCCGCCGGGCGGTCGCGGCCGTCGCTGTTGATCTCGCGGAGCGCCCGGACCGCGCGAGGGCGCGGCGGGGGGCCGCGGCGCCGGGCGCGGGGGTGGCGCCAGCTTGGGATTGAAAACGGTATAGCCTTCCTTCTGCAGACGCGTGAAGCCGGCACGGACGCTCTGCTGGATCGAGGTCCGCAGATCGTCGGGCAGATCGTCGAACGTCGTGTTCGGATGGATCGCATTGATGTCGCGGAGCAGCGCGTTGGGAAGACCCTTGGACGCGGCGCGCAGCGCCGTCACGCCGTCGATGACCGCCGCGACAAGGATTTCGTGCATGACCTCCGCCGCTGGTTTCGTCATGTCAATCTCCCGCGATTCGGCGCTTCACCGGTGTTGATCCGCGCCGCTATACCCCCCTCGACCGCAGGAACAGCACAAAATTATCACGCGACCTGCCTCCGCGCAAAGCTCGCCGAGCCGCATGAGTGCTCGATTTCCCCCGGGACGGGGTCGCTTCCCGCCGATCCTGCGGGTGCATCGGTGGCTCCAGCCCTGGCGCAGCAGGTCAGGCGTCGGCGCCGTCCAACGCCGAGGCAAGCTCCTCGAGCCAGATCTTCGCCGTCCCGTCCGAAGGCGCGCGCCAGTCGCCGCGGGGAGAAAGCGCGCCCGCGCCCGAAACCTTGGGACCATTGGGCAGCGCCGACCGCTTGAACTGGCTGATCGTGAAGAACCGGAACAGGAAATTTTCCAGCCAGCGGCGGATCGTGGCGAGATCATAGCTGTTGCGCAGCGCTTGCGGAAAGTCGGCCGGCCATAGCCCGGCCTCGGCATCGCGCCAGGCGTGCCAAGCGAGGAAGGCGACCTTCGACGGCTTCAGCCCGAGCCGCGCGATATGGTGGAGGAAGAAGTCGTTGAGCTCATAGGGCCCGACCTTCGATTCGGTGCTCTGGATCGCCCCCGAGGCATCGGCCGGCACCAGCTCGGGCGAAATCTCGGTGCCGAGGATTGCGGTCAGGATATGGTTGGTCTCGGCGTCGAACTGTCCGGTGGCGACGCACCAGCGGATCAGATATTGGATCAACGTCTTCGGCACGCCGGAATTGACGCCGTAGTGGCTCATCTGGTCGCCGACGCCATAGGTGCACCAGCCGAGAGCCAGTTCGCTGAGATCGCCGGTGCCGATCACGAACCCGCCATGGTGATTGGCGAGGCGGAACAGATAGTCGGTCCGCAGGCCGGCCTGCACATTCTCGAAGGTGACGTCGAAGACGGGCTCGCCCCGCGCGAACGGATGGCCGATGTCGACGAGCAGTTGCTTTGCTGCGGGGCGTATGTCGATCTCCTCGGCGGTGATGCCGAGCGCCCGCATCAGCGCCCACGCATTCGCCTTGGTCGCATCACCGGTCGCGAAGCCGGGCATAGTGTAGCCCCTTATCGCTGTCCGAGGGAGGCCAAGCCGGTCGCACGCCTTGGCGGCAACGATCAACGCATGAGTCGAATCGAGCCCGCCCGAGATACCGATCACCATCGTCTTGCCGGCGGTCGAATGAAAGCGTTTGGCCAGAGCTTCGACCTGGATGTTGAAGCCCTCATAACAATCCGCATCGAGCGCCTGGCGATCGGCTGGAACGAAGGGAAAGCGCGGGACAGGACGCTTCAAGCCAATGTCGGCGAAGCTGGGGCGATGCGCGAAGTCGATCCGGCGGAAGCGCGTCTCGGGATGGCCTTGCGTCGCCGCGCAGTCGTTGAAGGTGCCCATCCGCATCCGCTCGAGCCTTAGCCGCGACACGTCGACGTCGGCGTAGATCAACTCGGGATCGAGCCCGAAGCGGCCCGATTCGGCCAGGATGACGCCCAGTTCGTGGATCATCGCCTGGCCATCCCAGGCGAGATCGGTGGTGCTCTCGCCGGGGCCGCTCGCCGAGTAGCAATAGGCGGCGAGCGCGCGCATCGATTGCGAGGCCGCGAGGAGAGCCCGGTCCCGCGCCTTGCCGATTATGATGTTCGATGCCGAGAGGTTGCAGAGGATCAGCGCGCCTGCCAGCGCTCCCTGGGTCGAAGGCGGCAGCGGCGCCCAATAATCCTCGCAGATCTCGACATGAAAGATGAAGTCGGTGAGGTCTTCGGCGGCGAACAGCAGGTCGGGGCCAAAGGGCGCGCGTTGGCCGGCCAGCGTCATCTCCAGGCCGGACAGGCCTGCACCGGCGGCGAACCAGCGCTTTTCATAATATTCGCGATAGTTGGGCAGGTAGCTTTTCGGCACCACGCCGAGGATATGGCCGCGCGAGACGACCACCGCGCTGTTGTAGACACGGCCGTTGCGCCGGACAGGGGCGCCGATCAGCAACACCGGCGTCAGATCGGCGCTGGCGGCGACAATTGCCGCGAGTTCGGTCTCGACGCGATCGAGCAGGCCGTCCTGCAGATGGAGATCATCGATCGCGTAGGAGGATAGCGCGAGCTCGGGCAGCACGAGCAGGTCGACGCCTGCCGCGTCGGCCTGGCGCGCCAGGCCGAGGATCGCTGCGGCATTGGCCGCAATGTCGCCGACGCTCGCCACGGGCGTGCCGGCACCGATACGTACCAGGCCGTGACTGTGGATCGACCTGAAGGTGGCGGCGTCTGGCATGGCGTCTCGCTGGATCAACTCACCGCGTCCATAGAGGATGCCGCGGCAGACTGCCAATCATCCGATTAGGACGTGCGAGCCGCTTCCCGAGCGCATATTGCACGCATGACAGCACCAGCAGCGCATGACGCGCGGTCGGGCGGGTCACTCGGCCGCGTTGATCCGGTTGCGACCGTCCTGCTTGGCCTTGTACAGCGCAGCGTCGGCGCGCTTGAGAAGCGAGCCCGGCGAGTCCTTGATGTTCAAGGTCGCGACACCGCCCGAGAAGCTGAGCTTGCCGAGCGATTGTCCGGTATTGGTAACCTTCAGCTCACGCGCCGCGATCGTCGCCCGGATCTTGTCGAGCAGCTTGATCGAGTCGGTGGCCGCGCCGCGTTCGAACATCGCGACAAATTCCTCCCCACCGTAACGCGCGACGAAGACGTCGCCGCCGGCAAGTCTGCCGAGCGAGGAGCCGACGAATTTGATCACCTCATCGCCGATCTGATGGCCATGGGTGTCGTTGAACTGTTTGAAATGATCGATGTCGCAGATGGCGAGGGCGAGCGGCGTGTCGGCGCGGCGCGCATTTTCCAAGGCGGCGCGCATATGCTGTTCCAGCGCGCGGCGGTTCGGCAGGCCCGTCAGCGGATCGCTGTTCGCCTTGTGATGGGCCGCGGCCAAGTCCTTGCGCATCGCGGTCATCTGCATTTCCGTGCGCCGCAGATCCTCTTCGGCGAGCTGCGCCTTTTCGATCATCGTCCGCGTGAGGCCGACCAGCTTCTGGACGGCGCCGGCTGCCGAGCCGCTGGACTCGAGCCCTGCTGCCTCGGTTTCCAGCGCCTCGCCATAATCGCGCGCATCGTCGCCGGACCGGGCGAGGATCGTGGTCATCTGCTCAAGATAGCCCTGCGCCTCGACCGCGATCCGCGAAAGCTCGTCGGTCGAAAGTCCGGCATCGAGCTTCGTCGCGATCGCCGCTGTCACCGCCTCGGTCAGGGTACCGTCCTTGGCGATCGCGCGGTCGATAAGCGCGTTGAGGTCGCGGTCGCGTCCCGAGAGATAGCGATGGCAGAGTTCGAAATTGGTCGGCGACGGCTCGAGGCCATGGTCGAACAACAGCTTGCCGATCATGTCATAGAGCCGGCGCCATTCATCACGTTCCGCGGACTTTTCGGCTATCTTCTCTTCGTGCACTGTACCAACCCCTGATCCTGGAGCGGGGATAGCGTCAGAATCCCACCATCAGGTTAATATGAACCAGGGTCTTTTGCCGTCATCGGAAGCGGCCGGTTTCCATCCACGCCAGCAGCGGCTTGAGCGGCAGGATCCAGACGATCCCCGCTGCCAGGTAAAGCACGGTCTGGACCGGTATCGGCAATCCGACGATCCAAGGCGAAGCCGAGGCAACGATCACCCCCCAGACGGAAATGATCACCAATATCAGGAAGATGCCAAAGGGTTTACGCCAGCTTGGTTCCTGGTTCACGCTTCTTCCTTCCCCACCGCGCCGCGCTCTGTCACGACCATGTCGAGCACTATGTCCCAAGGATCGCAAGGGATGGCCGGTAGCTGCTGGATCGCCCAGCCGAAACCGATTTTTTTCGCGTCGGTCCGACCAGCGAGCGCGCGATCGTAAAAGCCGCCGCCTTGGCCGAGCCGCCTCATTCGCGTGTCGAAGCCGAGGAGCGGCACCACGAAGGCATCCGGCTCGATCGACTCGCCATGCGCTGGTTGCCGCAGTCCGCGCCAACCCTTGGCAAGCGGCGCGCCCGGGTGCCAGCTTCGGAAATGCATCTTGTCGCCCTCGTCGGACACGACCGGCAGCGCGACGACGACGCCCGCGGCCACGGCCTGCTCGATTGCGGCAGTGCAGCCCATCTCGCTCCCGAGCGCCCAATAGAAGGCGACGCAGCGGCACTGCGCCACCAACGGAAGAAGATGGCGGGCCGCGGCCCCTTCAAGCCGGCGCCGCGTGTCAGCCGAGAGCCCCAGCACGAAGGTGTCACGCGTGGCGCGCAGTCCGGGACGGAGGGCCAGCTTCTCGGCGTTACCCTTCATCAGTGGCTCGGGCTTAGTCGGGGGAAGGACAAGTGGCGGGACCACCATGGTCGTTTGCTGGAATATCCTCTGACGCCAAGAGCATCAGGTGGGGACCATATGCACCGGACCAGGATCCGGGCAGGGACAGCCCCCGAGGAATGTGAATCGCCTCAGGGATGTTCGCTGCAGCTCGTGCCGGGCAGTACCCGCCGCGCACCTATGTAAGCGCTGTGGGGTGGATGCTCAAGAGTCGGGAATGCGACTTCCCGTCCTGCCGGGATCTCCCGCCTCGCGTTCCAGCGGTCTGCCGTTCGCGTGCGGCGCCAAGCCCGTTGAGAAAATCCGGGTTTTATTCTTCCGTCCCGTCTAACCGGGTCGCCAGCCGTTCCATCCGGTCGGCCAGTCGCTCGATGGCGATAGCAAAAGCCGGATCGGTCGCCGCTTCGCGAGGAGGAGGAGGGGTCGCCAGCGCAGCGGCCTGCGCGCCGGCGCGCAGATCGTTGAGTTCGTCGGCGAGGAGCAGCGCCGAGAGAAGCAGGGTGCGCGGCTCGGTCATGTCGCCGAGAGCGCGGGTGAGGTCGGCCGCTTTCGCGTCGACCATGCCCACCAGCCTGACAAGGTGCTCCTCCTCCCCGTCGCGGCAACTCAGCTTGTAGTGGCGGCCGGCCACCACGACTTCGACATCGGCCATCAGTCGGCTCCCAGCAGCCGGTCGATACGCTCGACGGCAGCCTCCGTGGCGGCCCGCAGGGTGCGGTGACGCTCGGCAAGTCGAAACAGCACCTCGCTCTCATCGTGGTTCAGCGGGCGCGGCGCGGCCTCCAGGCTGGCTTCGACGCGGCCTATGGCGCGTTCGAGGCGGCCGAGAGCGAGGATCAAGCGGCGGTCGGTCATCGAGTCGAGGAATAGCAGCCTCGTGGCCCCCCGCAAGCCGCGGGCGCTTTTCCACGTGGCGGGCCGGTTCGAGGCTTCCAACCAGGGTCGAAACGCGCCCAGTGGAGTTGACGATGCCGTCTCGGCACGACAAAGGGGCCGCGCGGGCAGGAATCGAGGCCTGACTTCCGCAACTCGCCGATCTGCAGAAGGGTTATTGATGACGATTGCATCGAAGCAGCTCGCCGACGCCATTCGCGCGCTGTCGATGGATGCGGTGCAGGCCGCCAATTCGGGTCACCCGGGTATGCCGATGGGCATGGCGGACGTCGCCACCGAACTGTTCACCAGGCATCTGAAGTTCGATCCGTCTCAGCCGAAATGGCCCGATCGCGATCGCTTCGTGCTGTCAGCCGGCCACGGTTCGATGCTGATCTACGCGCTGCTCCACCTCACCGGCTATGCGCGACCGACGATGGAGGATATCCGCAATTTCCGCCAGCTCCATAGTCCATGTGCCGGTCATCCCGAGAATTTCGAACTGGCGGGCGTGGAAGCCACGACCGGCCCGCTCGGCTCGGGCCTTGCCACCGCCGTCGGCATGGCGATCGCCGAGCGCCACCTCAACGCGAGCTTCGGTAACGATCTGGTCGACCATCATATCTGGGTGATCGCCGGCGACGGCTGTCTGATGGAAGGCGTCAACCATGAGGCTATCGGCCTTGCCGGCCACCTGAAGCTGGGCCGGCTGATCGTGCTGTGGGACGACAACAAGATCACGATCGACGGCGCGGTGTCGCTGAGCTCGTCCGAGGACATTCTGGCGCGCTATGCCGCGACCGGATGGCACACCGTCTCGTGCGACGGTCACGATCCCGCGAGCATCAATGCGGCGCTGGAGGCGGCCAAGGCCGATCCACGTCCGTCGATCGTCCAGTGCGCCACCATCATCGGCTATGGTGCGCCCAACAAGCAGGGCACCTCGGCGACGCACGGCGCGGCGCTCGGCACCGATGAGGTCGCTGCCGCGCGGACCTTTCTCGGCTGGACCGCTCAGCCCTTCGTGATTCCCGCTGACATCGGCGAGGCGTGGGCCGCTGCAGGCCGCCGTGGCGAGCCGGTCCGGGCTGCCTGGGAGGCGCGGCTCGCGGCCTCCACGCATCGCGCCGAGTTCGAGCGGCGCATGGCGGGCAGGCTGCCCGAGGGCTTTTCGCTCGACGCCTATCTCCAGGATCTCATCGCCAAGCCGCAGAAGGTCGCGACCCGCAAAGCATCTGAGATGGTGCTCGGCACGATCAACCAGCAGATTCCCGAGACGATCGGCGGCTCCGCCGACCTGACCGGATCGAACAACACCAGGACCAAGGGACAGGCGCCGCTGACAGCGGACGATTATGCGGGGCGCTATCTCTATTATGGCATTCGCGAATTCGGAATGGGCTGTGCGATGAACGGCCTGGCTCTCCATGGCGGAGTCATCCCCTATGGCGGCACGTTCATGGTGTTCTCGGACTATTGCCGCCCGGCGATCCGGCTGTCGGCGCTGCAGCAGCAGCGCGTGGTCTATGTGATGACGCATGATTCGATCGGCCTCGGCGAGGACGGCCCGACCCATCAGCCGATCGAGCATCTGATGAGCCTGCGTGCAATGCCGAACCTCGATGTCTATCGCCCGTGCGACGCGATCGAGACCGCCGAGTGCTGGGCGTTGGCGCTGGCGAAGGGCAGCGGCCCGTCGCTGCTCGCCTTGTCGCGCGAGGGCCTGCCGCAGCTACGCACTGACATCGGCGAGAATTTCTCCGCGCGTGGTGCCTACCGCCTGAGGGCTGCAGAGGGCGCGCGGAAAGTGGTGTTGATCGCCAGCGGCTCCGAAGTCGAGATCGCGGTCGCGACTGCGCAGAAGCTCGAAGAGGCGGGCCACGGCGCCGACGTCGTTTCGATGCCGAGCTGGGAACGTTTCGATACGCAGCCTGACAGCTATCGCGACGACATCCTCCCAGCAGATGTCCTGCTCGTCTCGATCGAGGCCGGCACGACGCTCGGTTGGGAGCGTTATGTAGGCCGCAAGGGTCTGCGCTTCGGGATCGACGGCTTCGGTGCCTCGGCTCCGGCAAAGGCGCTCTACGATTATTTCGGCCTTACCGCCGAGAAGATCGCCCCCCGCATCATCGGCGCGCTCGCCCATTAATCAGAGGAGTATCGGCCCATGGCTGTCAAAGTTGCGATCAACGGTTTCGGACGCATTGGGCGTAATGTGGCGCGCGCCATTCTCGAGCGGACCGATCACGACCTCGAACTGGTCTCGATAAACGACCTTGCCGATGCAAGGGCCAATGCGCTGCTGTTCAAGCGCGACTCGGTCCACGGCGCATTCAGCGGGACGGTCGAGGTCGATGGCAATGATCTGATCATCAACGGCAAGCGCATCCACGTCACCGCCGAGCGCGATCCGGCGAAGTTGCCGCATGCGGCGCAGGGTATCGACATCGCTCTCGAGTGCACCGGCTTTTTCACCAATCGCAAGGGCGGCCAGGCTCATCTCGATGCGGGCGCCAAGCGCGTGCTGATCTCGGCTCCGGGCAAGGAAGTGGACCTGACCGTCGTCTATGGCGTCAATCACGACAAGCTGACGGCCGAGCATGTCATCGTGTCGAACGCGTCCTGCACCACCAATTGCCTCGCGCCTTTCGCGAAGGTGCTGAACGATGCGATCGGTATCGAGCGCGGCCTGATGACGACGATCCACGCCTATACCAACGACCAGAAAATCCTCGATCAGATCCACGAAGACCCGCGTCGCGCCCGCGCCGCGGCGATGTCGATGATCCCCACCACCACCGGCGCCGCCCGTGCCGTCGGCGAAGTGCTGCCCGAGCTCAAGGGCAAGCTGGATGGATCGGCGATCCGCGTCCCGACCCCGAACGTCTCCGTCGTGGACCTGACCTTCACGCCCAAGCGCGACACCAGCAAGGAAGAGGTCAACGCGCTGCTCAAGGCCGCGGCCGAGGGGCCGCTCAAGGGCGTGCTCAGCTATACCGACGAGCCGCTGGTCTCGATCGACCTGAATCATGATGCGCATTCCTCGACGATCGATAGCCTCGAGACTGCGGTGATCGATGGCAAGCTGGTGCGCGTATTGAGCTGGTACGACAATGAATGGGGCTTCTCCAACCGCATGGTCGATACCGCCGGAGCGATAGGCAAGCTGCTCTGAGAGTGTGCGGCGCCTTCCACATTTTCGTCGCTCCAGCCTGCGTCGGCAGGATGGAGCGGTGGGCTCACGTCACCCAACGCGGGCGGTGTGACTCGTGCCCGGCCGCCTGATCGGCATCGCCCGCAAGGACCGGCCTCATGGGCGGATGGAGCTGCTCGATCATGCGGTTATCGGTCTCGATATCGGCGTCGGCGGCGATTATCGCGGTGCTATGAGGCCGGGCCGCAACCAGCGGCAGATCACGATCATGGCGGTCGAAGACTGGTCAGCAGCGATCGACGCGCTTGGTACGGTCGTATCGTGGGAGGAGCGGCGGGCCAATCTGCTGGTCGAGGGGCTCGCTCTGCCGCGTGAGCGCGGCGCTCGCCTGCGTATAGGGGCCGCGTTGGTCGAGATCACGGGCGAGTGCGATCCGTGCCGGCGGATGGACAAGGTCGCCGATGGGCTGCAGCTCGCATTGCGCCCCGATGGGCGCGGTGGACGGACGACGATAGTGATCGAGGGCGGCGTGATCGCGCTGGGCGATGAAGTGAGGATGGGCAACTAAATGGCTTTTCGGACGCTCGACGACATCGGTGAGGTGACTGGCAGGAAGATTCTCGTTCGCGAAGATCTCAATGTGCCGATGGAGGATGGCAGGGTTACCGACGACACCCGTTTGCGCGCCGCCGCGCCGACCATTGCCGAACTGGCGGACAAGGGCGCGATCATATTGGTCCTCGCGCATTTCGGCCGCCCCAAGGGCGAACGCAATCCCGACATGAGCCTTGCGCTGGTAACCAATGCTTTCCGGGAGGTACTCGGCCGGGAGGTGCGGTTCATCGGCGATTGCTGCGGAGAGCAGGCCGAGGCGGCGGTCGCGCAGCTGCAGCCGGGCGATATCGCGCTGCTCGAGAATACCCGCTTCCACGCGGGCGAGGAAAAAAATGATCCGGAGCTCGCGAAAGCGATCGCCAGGCTCGGCGATCTCTATGTCAACGATGCCTTTTCGGCCGCCCATCGCGCCCATGTCTCGACCGAGGCGCTAGCCCATCTGCTGCCGGGCTATGCGGGGCGCTCGATGCAGGCCGAACTGGAAGCACTGGAAAAGGCGCTCGGCAATCCGCGACACCCCGTCGCGGCGGTCGTCGGCGGTGCCAAGGTCTCGACCAAGCTCGACGTGCTCAAGCATCTCGTCGCCCGCGTCGATCATCTGATCATCGGCGGCGGCATGGCCAACACCTTTCTCGCCGCGCGGGGCATCGACGTCGGCAAGTCGCTATGCGAGCATGATCTGAAGGACACCGCGCTGGAGATATTGGCGGCTGCCGAAAAGGCCGACTGCATCGTCCACCTGCCCTATGACGTCATCGTGGCGAAGGAGTTCAAGGCCAACCCGCCGACCCGCGCCGTGAACGTCCATGAAGTGGCGGCGGACGAGATGATACTGGACGTCGGTCCGGCCGCGGTGGAGGCGCTCGGCGACGCGCTCAAGACCTGCAAGACGCTGGTCTGGAACGGCCCGCTCGGCGCATTCGAGATCGCCCCTTTCGACACAGCGACGGTCGCGCTCGCGAGGACCGCGGCCGCCCTGACCAAGGGCGGGGCGCTGGTGTCGGTCGCCGGCGGCGGCGACACGGTCGCGGCGCTCAACCATGCGGGCGTGGCAGATGACTTCAGCTTCGTCTCGACCGCGGGCGGCGCCTTCCTCGAGTGGATGGAAGGCCGCGAATTGCCGGGGGTCAAGGCATTGGAGATTTGAGGGGCGGGCACCTCGTGGACGTAAACAGGAGAATCAGCATATGGTCGATCAGGCAGCGGCAAAGAAGATCGCCGAAGGTAAGGGTTTCATCGCGGCTCTCGACCAGAGCGGCGGTTCTACGCCCAAGGCGCTCAAGGGCTATGGCATCGAAGAAGGAGCCTGGTCGGGTGACGAGGAGATGTTCGGCCTGATCCATGCGATGCGCAGCCGCATCATCACGTCGCCCGCTTTCACCGGCGACAAGGTAATCGGCGCGATCCTGTTCGAGCGGACGATGGATGGGCAGATCGACGGCAAGCCTGTTCCCCAGGTCCTCAATGAGCGGGGCGTGGTCCCCTTCATCAAGATCGACAAGGGCCTTGAGGAGGAAAAGGACGGCGTCCAGCTGATGAAGCCGATGCCTGATCTCGATGCGTTGCTCGCTCGTGCCAAGGGGATGGGCGTCTTCGGCACCAAGGAGCGTTCGGTGATCAACCTGGCCAACCGCGCCGGCATCGCCGCCGTGGTCAAACAGCAATTCGAGGTGGGCAAGCAGGTCCGCGCCGCTGGGCTGATGCCGATCATCGAGCCCGAGGTGAACATCAAGAGCCCGGAGCGCGCCCAGGCCGACCAAATACTGCTCGACGAAATCCTCAAGCAGCTCGATGCCTTGCCAGCGGGCGAGCAGGTAATGCTCAAGCTGTCGCTTCCAGCCAAGGCCGGGCTTTTCGATCCTTTGGTCGATCATCCCAAGGTGCTCCGCGTCGTGGCACTGTCCGGCGGCTATGCCCGTCCCGAGGCCTGTGCGGAGCTCGCGAAGAATCGCGGCGTGATCGCGAGCTTCAGCCGCGCGCTGCTCGAGGATCTGCGCCACCAGATGAGCGACAGCGAATTCAATGAGTCGCTCGGTTCGGCGATAGGCGAGATCTATACGGCCTCGACGTCGAAGACCTTCTGAAAGCCGCGCCGCTGGCGGGCAGGATCACCGGATTCTTCCCGCCCTGGCCATTTCGTCCTAACCTGACACAGGCCTGACATAAACGGACTGTTCGAAGTTCGTCGCCCGGATTATCCTCGTCGGATTGTTGGGGGAGTTGTCATGTTTCGTCGTTTTCTCCTGCCGCTGGCGTGCGCCGCCGCCTGTCTGACCGCGCCGGTTTTTGGAGCCTCCTCGATTACAGGTCCCAGGCAGGTGACGATCGAGGCAGGCAGCCCCTTTTCCTTCTATGTGGATTTCTCGAGCAGCGCGCCGGCCGACAATGGTTCCGATGCCCGCATGCGGATCGATTTTCTCGGCAATGGCCCCTTCCAGCACGGCTTCCTGTTCGGCTATGAAATCGAAAACGCGCCGACCTCGCCAGGCAATCTGCTCGCGTTCGGCTTCGACGTCGCTCCCGATCCGCTGGTCGCCGTCGAGATGTTCGATAACATTTACGATCTGACCCGCACCTCGGGCAATTTCAATGGTCTCGGCCAAGTCGATCTCTGCCTTTACGACGGCAATAATTGCCGAAACAACAGCGGTCCCAGCGGCGGCCTCGCCGCAGGCGGATCGACCAGCGGGTTGTTCGCGCTCGGCTATCTATTCGCGAAGGATATTGTCGTTCTCGACAATTTCACGGCTCGCTGGCTCAAGCCCGGCGCCACGACGACCAATAATTCCAACTCCGTGTCGGGCGAGGGCGCGGTATCGAATCTCCAGCCGCCGGTTTCCGCAGTTCCCGAACCCGGCAGCTGGGCGTTCATGCTCGTGGGCTTCGGCCTCGTCGGCGCGATCGCCCGGTGTCGGCGGGTCGCACGGACGGCTCCTGTCGTCGCGGCCTGAGCGGTTACCACCTTTCCTTTTGCGGTCTTCGTCGCCCGGTCGTAGGGCGGCGATATGACCGAAGACCTGGACGACGAGCTCAGCCTCGACCCGCAATTCGCCGACCGCTTCGAACGCGATGCCGATCGGCCGCCGTGCAGGCTCTACCTGATCTCGCCGCCGGCGATCGATGGCGACTTTGTCACGCTGCTGGCGGCTGCGAGCGATGCAGCGCCGGTTGTCGCCGCCTTCCAGCTGCGCCTCAAGGGAATCGACGAGCATCGCATCGCCGAACTGGCGCGGCCGCTCCAGGCGGTCTGCGCGGCGCGCGACATTGCATTCATCGTCAATGATTCGATCGGGCTCGCAAAGCGCCTCGACGCCGATGGCGTCCATCTCGGCCAGGACGACGGCGATCCGCGCGAGGCTCGCGAGATCCTCGGCCCCAAGGCGCAGATCGGCGTCACCTGCCACGACAGCCGCCACCTCGCGATGCAGGCCGGCGAGGCGGGCGCCGACTATGTCGCTTTCGGTGCCTTTTACCCCACCGACACCAAGGAAACCCGGCATCGTCCCGAGCTGTCGATCCTTGGCTGGTGGTCCACATTGTTCGAACTGCCCGCCGTGGCAATCGGCGGCATCACGCCGGACAATGCCGCCCCCCTGATCGCAGCGGGGGCGGACTTCCTGGCGGTTTCGGCGGGCGTGTGGAAGGATCCCGATGGGCCAGCGGCCGCAGTGCGAAAGTTCGCGGCGCTCGAGGGGATGCGGTGATCTGAAGCACTCCGCGACGCGGGAGCGGCGGCCGCTCAGCCGAGCTTGCCGAATTCAGCTTCGAAGCCTGTCAAATCATCCTGTTCGAGAAACCGCGCCTGTTCGATCCAGCGGTCGCGGAAAAGCCGCCCCTTGAACGCGCCGAGCCGCGCGTCGATCTCGGCGGCTTGGCCGGGATCGAGTGCCGCTAGCTGCGCATAGCGATGGATGCCGAGGCCGGTGAGCGCAGCTTGCGCCTTGGGACCGAGACCCTTGATGCGGGTCAGGTCGTCGGCCGGAAGATCCGGGTGGGCGTCGATGCCGAGCATAGGCGTTGTGACGTCGAGCGCGGCGGCGGCGGCGGCATCGGCGAGACCATGGCCCTCGCTGGCAGTGACCGGCGGAAGTGCCGTCCCCTTCGGGGCCGCCGGCGGCGGGGCGGAATCCGACATGGGCACACGCTGGGTGGGCGTTCTCAGCAGCAGGAAGAGGCCGACGACGGCCAGGATCGCGATAATCGCCGCGATGATCAGGGTGGTGTTCGACATGCCTCGTCCTTCCTCGTGCCGGTCGTCAATTCAATGCGGAACGCCGTCAGACGTTCCGCTGCCGTGCCAATTCCCGCCAGCCGATGTCTCGCCGGCAGAAGCCACCGGCGAAATCGAGCCGGTCGACCGCTGCATAGGCCGCATCGCGGGCTTCGCCGATGGTCTGGCCGAGCGCGGTGACGTTGAGCACACGACCGCCGCTCGCGACCAGCTCTTCGCCTACAAGAGCCGTCCCCGCATGGAAGATTTTCGCACCGACCGCCTCGGCCTCGGCGATGTTGCGGATGGCACCGCCCTTTTCCGGCGTACCGGGATAGCCCTTCGCCGCCATCACCACCGTCAGTGCGCTGTTCGGGGAGAAGCTAGGCGGGGGAAGTTCTGCGAGCCTGCCCTCGGCCACAGCGAGCATCAGCGTCAGGAGATCCTCCTCGAGCCGCAGCATCAAAACCTGGCATTCGGGATCGCCGAAGCGCGCATTATATTCGATCAGCTTGGGACCGTCGGTGGTCAGCATCAGGCCGGCATAGAGCACCCCGGAATAAGGAATGCCCGCCGCGGCCATGGCGCGGACCGTGGGCTCGACGATTTCGCGCATCGCCCGCGTCTGCAATTCAGCCGTGAGCACCGGAGCCGGGCTATAGGCGCCCATGCCGCCGGTGTTTGGCCCGACATCTCCGTCGCCCACGCGCTTGTGGTCCTGTGCCGATCCGAAAGGGACCACGCTCAGGCCATCGGTCAGCGCGAAGAAACTCGCTTCTTCGCCGGTCAGGAATTCCTCGATCACCACTTCCGCGCCCGCCGAACCGAAGCCGCCGCCGAACATGTCATCGATCGCGGCTTCCGCCTGCGCAAGGCTTTCCGCTATCACCACGCCCTTCCCTGCCGCCAGGCCGTCGGCCTTGATCACCACCGGCAGGCCGAAGCGGCCCAGCGCCCGCCGGGCTGCGGCGGCGTCCCCGAATCGGGCATAGGCGGCGGTCGGGATATTTTCTCGCGCGCAGAGATCCTTGGTGAATCCCTTGGAGCCTTCCAGCTGTGCGGCCGCCTTGCTCGGCCCGAAGGTCAGGATGCCGTTTTCGCGCAGCAGATCGGCGACGCCGGCGACCAGCGGCGCTTCGGGGCCGATCACGACCAGGCCGACATTCTCGTCACGCGCGAAGGCGAGGATGGATTCGGGGTGCGCGGGATCGAGGTCGACGCATTCCGCATGCGCCGCTATGCCCGGATTGCCAGGCGCGGCAAACAGCTTGGTGAGCCGTTCGGATTGCGCAAGCTTCCAGGCGAGCGCATGCTCGCGGCCCCCCGATCCGAGCAACAGGACGATCATGAACGAACTTCTCCCCGCTGAGCCGCCGAACGACGGGCCTCGCCTGTTAGCGGAGGAGCAGCCGGGGGACAACGCGCCTGCGCTCAGCGTGTCGGAATTGTCGGGTGTGCTTAAGCGCCAGGTCGAGGAGACGTTCGGCCACGTCCGCGTCCGGGGCGAAATATCGGGTTTCAAGCGGCATGGCTCGGGCCATTGCTATCTGAGTCTCAAGGACGATCGCGCCTGCATCGATGGCGTGATCTGGAAGGGGCAGGCGGCGGCAATGCGCTTTCGTCCCGAAGACGGGATCGAGGTGATCGCGACCGGCAAGCTCACCACCTATCCGGGGCGGTCCAAATATCAGATCGTCATCGACCGGATGGAACTGGCCGGCCAAGGCGCGTTGATGGCGCTGCTCGACCAGCGCCGCCGAATGCTTGCCGCCGAGGGACTGTTCGACGAGGCGAGGAAGCGTCCTCTCCCGTTCATGCCGCGCATCATCGGCGTGGTGACCTCTCCGACGGGCGCGGTTATCCGCGACATCCTGCACCGGCTCGCCGATCGCTGTCCGTGCCATGTCCTGCTTTGGCCGGTCGCGGTGCAGGGTGAGGGTGCCGCCGCCCAGGTCGCCCGGGCGGTGCGCGGATTTGCTGCCCTGCCCGATCGGGGAGCAATCCCGCGACCCGATCTCCTGATCGTCGGGCGCGGCGGTGGCTCGATCGAGGATCTGTGGGCGTTCAACGAGGAAGAGGTGGTCCGTGCGATCGCCGCATCGTCGATCCCGACAATCTCGGCAGTGGGTCACGAAACGGATACGACGCTCGCGGATTTCGCCGCCGACCGTCGTGCGCCGACGCCGACCGCCGCGGCGGAGATGGCGGTGCCGGTGCGTGCCGATCTCTCCCATCATGTCCGCGAGCTGGGCGCGCGGGTGGAGCGGCTGACGCGCCGCTATGCCGATCGTGCCAACGAGCGCTATGACGCCGTTGCCACCCGCTTTCCGGTGCTTGAAAGCCTCTTTGCGGGACATCAACAGCGGCTGGACGAGATTGGCGGCCGGCTGCCCCGCGCGCTCGAACGGCGCATCGCGGTCGCGCGCGGCGATCTCGCGCATGCGGCCGGGGCGTTGCGCCCGGCGTTGCTCTTCAACAAGCTTGACCGCGCGGCCGACCGGCTGAGCGCGATCCGGCTCAGCGACACGCCGATAAGATTGCGCATGGAACAGGGCGGCGCAACGCTCGATCGGCTGTGGCGGATCGCCGAGCAGCTCCACCCCGACAAGCCGCTCGCCCGCGGCTATGTCCGTGTCGAGAAGCGCGGGGGCGTCGTCTTGACCAGCGCGGCGGCCGCGAAGGCGGCGGCGCTGCTCACCCTGCACTTCGCCGATGGCGCGGTCGATGCCCGGGTTGAGAATGGCACCCGGCCGGCCTATGCCAAGACGAAGGACGACGACGAGACGCGGCCTCGCCAGCAGGACCTCTTCTAGAGCCGTCCCCGGATCCCATATGGGCAGCGGAGGATATTCGGATGCTGATGAATTCTGGCCGGCCGGCAAGGCTGAACTACCTCGCCAATGGTTTCCGCATGGTCTCGCCCGGCGATCATGTTGTCTGTGCGGTTTCGGGCGTGGGGATCCCGCTGGACAATCTCAAATATTGGAGCGTCTCGCGCCAGGAGCCCTATGCGGGGGCTGTGGAGGCGAACGAGGCTGAGCGTGATGCATCGCGCGCGGGATCATAATTTCTGAGAGGCCGGCCGCCGAGCCGGCTTGCTCGATCGTTCACCGCCGAACCGGCCGGGCTACGGCGCTGCGGTCGATCGATGCGGCGGTCGGGCCTGCGGAGCGATGCCGAGCAAGCCGCGGCTGAGGCCACAAAAACAGCGGCCCGACTTCCTAGCGGAAGTCGGGCCTTCGTTGATCGACCCTGTGCGGATCAGCTCATAGGCGTCAGGTTTACCGCCGCATATTTGCCACGACGATCGACCTCCAGCTCGAACTCGAGCCGATCGCCCTCGTTGAGGTTGGTCATGCCGGCGCGCTCGACCGCGGAAATGTGCACGAAGGCGTCAGGTTGGCCATCATCGCGCTGAATGAAACCGAAACCCTTCATCGCGTTGAAGAACTTGACCGTTCCGCTGGCCTTTTCGCCCGTGAGCTGGCGCTGCGGTCCGCCCCGCGGAGCTGCGTCGCGATCGCGGGGGGGGCCGCGATCCTCGACGGGAAGCGGTTCACCCTCGATCTTGAGATCGGTCGCCGAGACGCGGCCGCCACGATCCACCAGCGTGAATTCGAGCGGCTGACCTTCGGCAAGGCCGGTCAGGCCCGCCTGCTCAACGGCGGAGATGTGAACGAAGACATCCTCACCGCCGTCATCGCGAACGATGAATCCGAAACCCTTTTGGCCGTTAAAGAATTTTACGACCCCCTTGCCCTCTCCGATGACCTGCGCGGGCATGCCGCCACGACCGCCGCCGCCGCCGAAGCCGCCACCACCGCCGCCGCCGAAGCCGCCGCCGCCGAAGCGGTCGCCACCGCCGCCGCCATAGCTACCGTAACTCTCGTCACCGAAGCCGTCGCGCTTGTCCTTGCCGCCGCGCGGACCGCGCTTCCCTCTATCGAAA
>Ga0207641_10000707_pt1 | contig 35845 bp, 32 predicted proteins | sample KBSSwiS62_FD_184306 | JGI IMG/M metagenome (GOLD analysis project Ga0207641, IMG submission 184306) | Switchgrass rhizosphere microbial communities from Kellogg Biological Station, Michigan, USA - KBS Switchgrass S6-2 (SPAdes) (version 2) | ecosystem: Host-associated > Plants > Roots >... | reverse complement strand
GTAGGTCGAGGCCTCCCCCCGGACCGGCGGCACCCAGGTGCGCGTGTCGTCACCGGCCGGCGATTCCACCTTGATCACCTCGGCGCCCAGGTCCCCGAGCAGCATGGTGGCGTACGGCCCGGCGAGGATGCGGGAGAAGTCGGCGATCAGCAGCCCGTCGAGGGCTCCAACTGTGTCGGTCATCGGACGACACCCCTTCAACATGTCCGCCATACGGACGACTGTCCGACAGGGTGGTTCCTGAGACAGCCGGTGTCAACCGCCCACAGCCAACGGACCGAACGCTCGATGACGATCACGAGATCGCATTGTGGAGGACGCCATGGGCGTGCAGACGACACGAGTCCTGGAGATCGGCGGTACGACGCGGCAGAACTCCAGCGCGCCTTGCGGGTCGTCGCCACGGCTGCAGCGGACGCCGGTGCGACCATCGAGCGGGGAGACGAGAGGGTGCCGGCTCCGGCGCAGGCGTGACGCCGGCGCATGGCGTGACCGTGGGGCAGCGTTGCGCGCCGTCCCACGGTCACGCCATGCGCAGACCTGGACCTGCCATCTGCGGAGCTGGCGGCGGTGCGGAGCTGGCGGCGGTACAGTGGCGGACAACCATCCGGTGGGCGGCCATTCGGCCCGTCCGCCCATTTCGCGGGCGTGGAGGGACGACAGATGCGCCGGGACGCCGGTCCGGATTTCATCGAGGCCCTCGCAAGAGGGCTCGACGTTCTGCGCTGCTTCCAGCCGGGCCGGCCGTACATGACGCTGAGCGAGGTCGCCGCCGGGGCACAGCTCGCCCGACCGACAGCACGCCGGATTCTCATCACGCTCCAGCAGCTGGGATACGTACGCAGCGACGAAGCCGGGTTCTCGTTGACGCCCCGCGTGCTCGAACTCGGGATGACCTACATCGGCTCGCAGAACATCTGGGAGCTGGCAGGACCTCACCTGCGTACCCTGGTCGAGCGCACCCGGGAGTCGTGCTCGATCGCGCAGCTCGACGGATCCGACATCGTCTACGTATCCCGAGTCGCCATGCCCAAGCTGGTGACGCTGTCGGTGACCGTCGGTACCCGCTTCCCCGCCGTGCAGACGTCCCTCGGCAAAGTGCTGCTTGCCGCCCTGGACGGTCCCGCACTCGACGGCGTCCTCGGCCAGCCCAGCAGGTCGGGCATCACGCCCCGGCGCCGCCCTCAGCGCGACGAACTCGACGAGATGCTCCGCGACGTACGGGCCAAGGGGTGGGCGATGACCGACGAGGAACTCGCTCTCGGCATCAGGTCCATCGCCGCGCCCATCCGCAACGGGCAGGGCCGCACGGTCGCGGCGGTGAACGTGAACGCGCATGCCGCCGAGACCTCGGTCGACCGCCTAGTCGAACACCATCTTCCCCTGCTGCTGCGCACCGCCGGAGACATCAGCGCCGACTGGGCCGCATGGGAGAGCCGTCCCCTCGCCACGCTCGCCCCCCGGGCCGGCTGATCCGGCCGGGGGCGAGCGTGGGCTGTACCGGTCAGGAGGCTGCCGGCACGGTGCCCGCGACGCCCAGCGGACGCAGAGCGGGCATCACCCCGGACGCGAACAGCTCCATGCTCCTGTTCATCTCCTCGGCGGTGATGTCTCCGATCGAGAACAGCCCGATGAGCTGGCCGAAGCCGAGCTGCGCCTGCAGTTCGCTCAGCCGGGCCGCGACGGTCTCGGGGCTGCCCACGACGGCGTAACCGCCCGCCAGCAGTTCCTCGTACGACGTCTCGGTGTACGGCTTCATTCCGGACATCAGCAGACCGCGCATCGAGCCCGGCGACATGTAACCCGGCGGATAGACCTGCGGGAAGCTCTGCTTGAGCCCGCGGTGGAACAGCCACTCGATGTGCTGCCGTCCCTCACGGTGGGCCTTCTCATCGGTCTCCGCCACATAGATCGGCACCGAGAAGGCGGACTTCCCCGGGTCGTGCTCCATGCCCAGTTCCTCCACCGCCTGCCGGTGTCCGTCGAACCAGCGTCGGACCAGCGGCGTCGGGGCGTAGACCGACATGTAGGTGTAGCCGTGCTCGGCGACGAACTGCATCGTCTCCGTGCTGCCGGCGCCGGGGATGTAGATGGGCGGATGCGGCTCCTGCACCGGCCTCGGCCACAGATTGACGTAGCGGTACTCGTAGTTGGGGCTGACCCACTGGAACGGCTCGTCGGACGTCCACGCCTTGATGATCAGGTCATGGGCCTCGTTGAACCGGTCCCGTGACCGGGTCGGGTTGACGCTCTGCGCGAAGTACTCCCAGCCGATGCCGCGGACGAATCCGGAGACCACCCGCCCACTGCTGAGGTGGTCGAGCATTGCGATCTCCTCCGCCACCCGCAGCGGATTGCCGCGCACGCCGATCGCGTTGCCGAGCACCATGATCTGCGCCCGCTCCGTACGCCGGGCGAGGGCCGCAGCCATCAGGTTCGGCGAGGGCATCAGACCGTAGGCGCTCTGGTGGTGCTCGTTGACGGCGATCCCGTCGAAACCGAGCTTCTCGGCATACTCCAGCTCGTCCAGGTACCGGTGGTAGAGCCGATTGCCGAGTTCGCGGTCGAAGAACTTGTTCGGGAAGGTGAGGGAAGGGCTCGGGTGCTTCTCGTCGAAGTCGTCCGGCAGGTACGGATAGGGCATCAGGTGGAAGAAGACGAACTTCATCGGCTCGCTCCGCTCAGCTGGGTCTCGGCACCGGCCTCGGCCAGGAATTCGGTGACAACCTGGGCGAACTCCTGCGGACGTTCGAAGTACATCGCGTGACCGCAGTCCTCGACCTGTGCGAACCGGGCCTGCGGAATGAGTTCGGCGTAGCGCGCTCCGTGGGCAACGGGGATGACCTTGTCCTCGGACGGACAGGCGACGAGTGTGCGCGCGGTGATCCGGTGCAGCCTGCGTTCCAGCTTCGGGTTGTTCAGGAACGGATGCCACGAGAAGCGGGCGAGAGCGGTCATGTCGCGGTAGGCCGCGAGGATGCCGTCGACGTCCGGCTCGCCGGGGAACAGGACCGACGCCTTGGCGGGGTCCTTGAACAATGCGTCGACCACCTGGTCCGGCGTCATGAGGAACAGATCGGCGAGCGGATGTGCCGGCAGCCGCAGCCCGGCCGGGCCCAGCAGGGTCAGGGAGTCGATCAGGTCCGGGCGGGCGACCGCGAGTTCCGCCGCGACCCATCCGCCGAAGGATGCGCCCACGATGTGCGGACGCTCCAACCCCAGCCGCTCGATGACGTCGAGGTAGTGGAAGACCAGATCGTCGACGCCCTCCAACTCGGGGAACTCGTCCGATCCGCCGAACCCCGGGTGGTCGGGAGCGAAGACCTCGAAACCGCGCGACAGCAGATCATGGAATGGGTGCCATTGGCCCGCGCCGCCTGCCGCGTGTAGAAAGAGGACCGGCGCACCCTTACCGCCCCGCAGCAGATGAACCCGTCCTCCGGCGAGCTCGAGAGAATCCTCGGTCGGCGGACTGCTCACGTCCCGCCCGGCCTCGGTCGTCGTCACTTGTGTCACTGCACTACCTCCGGCTCTTGTGGGGCTGGCGTCCGAAGGTAGGGAGTCGGCGGCAGTGACACCGAGCCGGATGCCGCAGCCTTGGGCCGCTTCCCGCAGCACGGTTGACATACCGCTTGGAAGCACGGATTCTGCGAGCCGGACGTCATACGGACAGGCGTCCGACGGTGGAGGTCGTCATGCGCGGTCCGTCGACGTCGACGGTCGAGGAGCTGATACCGGAGGGCACCAGCGTCCCCTACGGCAGATTGATCAACACGCGGGACCCGTCCGAGGCGCGGGCACGGACGCAGGAACTCCTCAAGAACGTCCACAGCATGAAGGTGCTGGAGCGCGGGAGCCGCTTCCAGGCCCGCGTCGAACACCGGAGGCTGAACGGCATCGGCCTGATGTCGTCTGACTACGGCCCCGCGGTGGAGATCTCCTGCACGCCGCCGATCAGCGACGTGTGCGTGAATTTCGTCTTCGGCGGCACCATGCTCATCGACGAGGGCTCGACCGGTGAGGCCACCGCGGTCGCCGGCCCGGCCCGGGCGGCGGTCTTCTGCTTCCCGGAGACCGTCGACATGCGCTGGTCCCCCGGGCTGCGCCAGCTCATGCTGACCGTCGACAAGGCCCTCATCGACCGCTGTCTGCGGAACCTGCTCAACGAGCCGCTGCACGCGCCCCTGCGCTTCGAGACCGAAATGGACCTCAGGTGCGGTGGTGAGGGCATCACGGCCGCGATCAGGACGCTGCAGCGGGCACTCGAGCGGTGCGGCAAGGCAGGCCCTCCGCCGGTGCTCGCCAAGGAGATCGAACACGGCATTCTGACCGCGCTGCTGCTCGGGCAACGGCACAACTACACCGACCGAATCTTCTCGGCGCAGCCGCTGCCGGCGCCCCGTGTGGTCCGGCGGGTCGTGGAACTCATCGAGTCGTCCCCCGACGCCGCCTTCACCGTCACCGACCTCGCCGAATTCGCCGGGGTGAGCGAACGTTCCCTGCATTCGGCGTTCCGTCGGCAGTTGGGCACGTCACCGATGTCGTACGTCCGGCGCCACCGCCTCGAACAGGTCCACGAGGAACTGCTGATCGCCGACCCCTCCGCCGGGGTGAGGGTCACCGATGTGGCTCTGCGCCACGGGTTCACTCACACGGGCCGCTTCGCGGCCGCATACAAGGAGCACTTCGGAGAGTCGCCGTCCGCGACGATGCGCCGTTGAACGTTGAACAGAGAGCACGCTGTGGACCCCCTGATTCTCTTCGTACACGGAGCCAACCACGATGGCTGGTGCTGGGCTCCGGTCCTGGAGCGGCTGGATCGCGTCGGCGTCGCCGGCCGGGCGATCGACCTTCCGTTCACCTCCTTCGAGGACGACACCGCCGCCGTGCGGGAGGCCGTCCGCGAGATCGCGCGGGCACGGCCCCTCGTGCTGGTCGCGCACAGCTACGGCGGCCTGCCGGTGACCGCCGGAGGGCAGGGAGCGGACCGATTCGTCTTCGTGGCCGCGCGGATGCCGCCTGCCGGAGAGTCACCCGCGGCGCAGACGCCCCGCTGGAACCATCCGGAGTTCCGGGCGGCATGGGACACGGGCGAAGGCGGCGCCGTGATCCTGCGCGGGGAGGCCCGCGAAGTCCTCTACTCGTGCTCTCCGCCGAACATGGCCGAGTTGGCGGCACAGCGGTGGCGGCCGATGACGAGCCGCGTACCGCGTACGCCGATCGTCGAACCCGCGTGGATGTCCGCGCCGTCCGTATACGTGGTCTGCACGAAGGACCGGACGGTCCGGGTCGGGGCTCAGCGCGAATGCGCGGCACACGCCACCCAGAGCATCGAGATCGACTGCGACCACTCCCCCTTCTTCTCCGCCCCGGACCGGCTGGCGGCGCTTCTGGCCGAGCAGGCCGCACATGCCGTGCGAACGGTCAAGACCTGAGATCCCGGCCCCGCCGCCGGCGGCGCTGCGGTCCGGCTCCGCGCAGATCCCCTCGCGGCGAGATTCATCCGATTCCCGCAGGGCTTGGTTCTCCTGCCTTACCCGGCTCTTGACCGAGGATGCGCCGCGCGCGACCGTCGACCTGTGCTCGCCTGACGGACAGATGTCCGGAGCTGCGTCGGTCTCGGTGAGCGGACGATGACGAAGGAGAGTCGACGATGACCCAGTCCCTGCCCGAAGCCGCCGACAGCACGGCCGTCGGCTCCCTGCCGACGCGACTTCACCACAACGCCTACGTCACGCGGGACCAGGAAGCGACCCGGGCGTTCTACGAGGACATCATCGGCCTGCCGCTGGTGGCGACGTGGAAGGAGTCCGACGAGCTCTTCGGGGCCGTGCGGACGTACTGCCACACCTTCTACGGTCTCGGGGACGGCAGCGCGCTGGCCTTCTTCCAGTTCGCCGACCCGGCCGACCAGGAGCAGTTCGGCCCGAGGATGCCGCACTCGCCGTTCCAGCACATCGCGCTCAAGGTCACCGAGGTGGTCCAGGACGCCCTCGCCCAGCGGCTCGAGGACGCTGGCTGGAAGCCCGAGGAAACCTACGTCCTGGAGCACGGGTACTGCCGGTCCCTGTACACCAGCGACCCGAACGGCCTCCTCCTCGAGTTCACCCTGGATGCCCCCGGCATCGAGGCCTCCGACGAGCAGCGCCGACGGACCGCACACGCCGAACTCGAGTCGTGGCTCGAAGGTGACCACATCAGCAACAACACCTACCGCTGAGCCCCAGTGCCGCCGGGTGTGCATACCGTAGGGCCCGCCGGCGGCCGGGCGCTCGGCCTTCGGCGCGGAGTCCATCGCTGCGTTGACGCCGACCGTGGGCATGGGCGACTCGTTCCTCCTCGGCCCGCACACGGGCCCGCACGGGTGTGCGGCTGAAGACTGCTCGGGAGGCTCGCCGGACCTTCGGGGCGCCGGGCGCAGGGCGTCGAGGAGGATGGGGCGATGGAGCACGGTCATGGGCACGGGCGGGCGATGACCGCCGACGAGGTGCGCGCGATGTTGGAGGCCCCGGCCTGGGACGAGCGCTACGGCGGCGCCGAGCTGGTGTGGAGCGGCAACCCGAACCCGCAGCTCGTCGCGGAGGCCGCCGAGCTCGCACCGGGCACCGCGCTGGACGTCGGGGCGGGCGAGGGTGCGGACGCGGTCTGGCTGGCCCGGCGGGGCTGGCGGGTCACCGCGGTGGACTTCTCGAAGGTGGCGCTGGAGCGGGTCGTGCAGCACGCGGCGGACGAGGGCGTCGAGGTGACGACGGAGCAGGCGGACGTCCGCACCTGGGAGCCGCCCGCGGGCGCGTTCACGCTGGTCAACTCCCAGTTCATGCACCTGCCCTCCGAGGTCTTCACGCAGGTCGTCGCACGGTTGGCGGCGGCGGTCGCGCCGGGCGGGCACCTGGTGGTCGTCGGACACCACCCGAAGGACCTCGAGTCGCCCTCGATCGGGCGACCGCCGGTCGAGGACATGCTGTTCACCGCCGAGCAGATCGCGGGCCTGCTGGACACCGCGGAGTGGGAGATCCTCGCCGCGGACACCCGGCCCCGCCAGCTGATCGGCGTGGACGGCGAGCCGGTCACCGGACACGACGCCGTGCTGCACGCCCGGCGTCGCTGACCGGACCGTCTGTCCCGGACGCGTGGCGCCGGTCACAGAATCGGCGATCGGCCTCACGCTCGGTACGCCGATCGCAGGAGCCCGTTAACCGATTCGATACGACCCCTCCTGTCACCTCCCGTAGCCGCGGCACTACTTTCAGCGCCACGCTCCCTGGAGGTGACTGTCGGTGGCACTTGCGTCCATCTTGTCCACCATGCCCGATCTGCTGCAGCGCACGCTGCTGCAGCACTCCCCCGACCAGTTCGGATACTGCCGCGAATGCCGCGAGGCGTCGGGCATCGCCGCCACCTGGCCGTGCGCCACCCGCGAGCTGGCCGAGGAGGCCGAGTTCATCCAGCGCGGCGGACTGCCCGGGACGATGGGCGGACGGCACCGCAACCGGGTCTGACCCGTCCGGGCCGTCCGAGGGCCATCCCGCCACCGCGCGGGGTCGCCCTCAGTCCGCCCGGCCGCGAGACCGCCCGCCGAACGGCGGAGTACCTCGCACGTCACGCACCGACGAGCGGCGCAGTACCGCTTGCCGCCGGACCCTCCGCCGCGACGAGTGGCCGATCCTTGTGACCCGACCCACTCCGTGGCCGGCCGCCGTGACCTGGGCCGCAGCCTCGGCCACTCGTCGCTCGCCGCATCCCGATCGTCTCACCAGCGGCGACCCGCCCTCGGCGGGCCGCGCCGGATGCCCCTACCGTCGGACACGACCGGATCACGGAACGATCACGAACGCCCGGTGGAGCCCCCGAAGCTCCGCTCCCCCGGCCGTCCGACTCCCCTGATCGCGCCGGGCCCGGTCGCAGTCCGACAGGTACATACAGAGAGGTCGCAGTGGCCCGGCATCGCTCCCCACGAGGCCGTACCGCGTACCCCCGCCCCGCGGCGTCGAGCTCCCCACGACGTCGCGCTCCCCGGGCGGGGGACGCGGTCCGGTCCCTCCCCCGTGCCGTCCGGCACGGGATCGCCGCCCTCCTCGCCGTGGGCGGGGTCGCCTCCGTCGTCGGGGCCGCCGCCCCGTTGGCGGGGCCGCTCGACGCGGCCGCCTTCGGCACCGACCCCGTCGAGGCCCCCACCGCGGACGCCCAGCCGCTCGCGGTCACCACCCCGCCCGCGCCGGTCTCGCTGACCACCCTCTCGGACGCGGCCCGCATCGCGGGCGAGAGCGCCGTCGCGGAGCGGCACCGCATCGAGGACGAGGCCCGCGAGGCCGAGGTGCGGGCGAAGGCGGCGCTGTCCGGCAGCACCCTGCGCCCCTCCGCCGGCAGCGCGTCCACGGGCCGCGCCTCGTGCGGCATGAGCACCGCGAGCCTGGGCGCGGTGAAGCCCTGGGTCGCGGACGCGGTGGAGTTCCTCGGCTGCCGCTACGGGCAGCCGCAGGTCCTCGGCGTCGGCAGCCGGGGGAACGCGTCGGACCACCCGTCGGGCCTGGCCGCGGACTTCATGACCGACGACCGCGCCACCGGAGACGCGATCGCCGCCTGCGCGCTGGAGAACATGAAGGCGCTCGGCGTGACCTACGTGATCTACCAGCAGCGGATCAACGACGGCTCCGGCTGGCGGGTGATGGAGGATCGGGGCAGCCCCACGGCGAACCACGAGGACCACGTCCACGTGTCGTTCCAGAAGGGCGCGCCGTCGGGGGCGCCCGTCGCCTGCTGACCGTTCACCGCCTGCGCGGGCACGCACGTCTCAGGCCTTCGGAGCGATTCCGGCGGTTCGTGATCGTTCCGCTACATTTCCGCTGACGGCGGCGCGCTCCCCCCTCGTGCCGCCTCGACGCGAAGGTCAGGTCGTGACGCGGCACCGCTCCCCCGCCGCGGGCGAGGCCGGCGCGGCCGTGGACGTGAGACGTCTGCTCGCCGGCTCCGGGCGCCCGCTCCCCGAGTCGCGGCGCTGCGCGCTGCGCCGGGGAGTCACGGCCGCCGCGGTGACCGGCGGGGCGCTCGCGATCGCCGCCCCGGCCGCCACCCTGCTGCCCACCACCGTCGAGGTCCCGCAGGCCGCGGCGATCGGGCTGGCCGCCGCGGACCTCGGCGAGCCCGAGCCCCTGGTGGTGAACGGGAGCGCGCTCGCGGCGAGCGTTCTGCCGGTGGGCCGGGAGATCGAGCCGCCCGTCGCGGCGCAGAACCTGCTGAAGTCCGCCAGGCTGAACGAGACCGCACGCGCCGCCGAGGAGGCCCGCCTCGCGCGCGTGGCCCGGGTGAACTGCGCAGCCCCCCTCAGCGGCCTCGGAGCGGTGAAACCGCACGTCAAGGACGCCGCCCGGTTCCTGTCCTGCCTCTACGACCAGCCGGACCTGATCGGCGTCGCCGGCCGCGGCCGGGTCTCCGACCATCCCACCGGCCTCGCCGTCGATCTCCTGACCCGCGGGGCCGAGGGGGACCGGATCGCCGCCTGCGCGTTGGCGAACCGGAAGGCGCTGGGCATCTCGTACGTGATCTGGGGGCAGCGGATCAACTACGGCTCGGGCTGGGAGCCGATGGAGAACCGGGGCAGCATCACCGAGAACCACTTCGACCACGTGCACATCAGCTTCGAGCGCTCGGCGGGCTCCGGCGACCCCGACCCGGATCTCTGCAGCTGACCAGCGCGGGTCAGGGCGTCGCGGTGTGGGCGGGGTCGCCGTGGGTGCGGCGGGCCTCCTTCATCTCCGCCTCGAACACGTGCCGCCGCCCGCCGACGAGATCCTCCCGCAGCTCCCGTTCGGCCTCCTTCAGCGGTCCGTAGTAGCCGTCGTCGAACTCCTCGACGATCTGGAAGCTCCACCGCCCCTCGATCGCGTTGCGGCCCAGCAGCTCCCGCTCGACCCGCTCGGCCCAGGCCGGTTGCCCGGCCTCCTTCAGCAGCGCGACGACGTCGTCCAGCATGGCGTCCGCACCCCCCATGAGCTGGTGGAACTCGTAGAGGGCGCCGCGGGCGCGCTCGATCCGCTCGAGCATCTCCGAGAGCTTCCCGGTGGCGGCGACGGCGGCGTCGGAGACGCCGGCGGGGCGGGCGTGGGCGGGATCGAGATCGGCCATGCCGCGGAGTACCCCGGACCGGACACCGTCAGCGTGACGGCAGTAACATTCAGTCCTCTTCTGCATCGATGGAGACGGAGGCGCGGATGCGCATCGGGGTCCTGACCGGTGGCGGCGACTGCCCCGGTCTCAACGCCGTCCTGCGGGCGATCGTCCGCAAGGGGGTGCCCGCGTACGGGCACGAGTTCGTCGGGTTCCGGGACGGGTGGCGCGGGGTGCTGGAGGCGGACGTCCGCCCGCTCGGCATCCCCGACGTCCGCGGCCTGCTCCCGCGCGGCGGCACGGTCCTGGGGTCCTCCCGCACCAACCCGTTCGCCATGAACAGCGCTACCGACGGCCCCTCGGACGGCACAGCCCGGATCCGGCAGAACCTGGACGAGCTCGGCGTGGACGCCCTCGTCGCGATCGGCGGCGAGGACACCCTGGGGGTGGCGGCCAGGCTGCACGAGGCGGGCGTCCGCGTCGTCGGGGTGCCGAAGACGATCGACAACGACCTCGGCGGCACCGACTACACGATCGGCTTCGACACGGCCGTCGCCATCGCGACGGAGGCGATCGACCGGCTGCACACCACCGCCGAGTCGCACCATCGGGTGCTGATCGTCGAGGTCATGGGCAGGCACGCGGGGTGGATCGCGCTGCACGCCGGGCTGGCGGGCGGGGCGAACGGGATCCTCATCCCCGAGCGGCCGTTCAGTGTGGGCCGGGTGCAGGAGTTTGTGGAGAGCCGGTTCCGCGACCGGTACGCGTCGATCATCGTGGTGTCCGAGGGCGCGACCCCCGAAGGCGGCGCCGAGGTGCTGCAGAGCGGGCGGAAGGACGCGTTCGGCCACGCCCGGCTCGGTGGCGTCGGGGACTGGCTGGCGTCGCGGATCGAGGAGCGCTCGGGGCGCGAGGCCCGCACGACGGTGCTCGGCCACGTGCAGCGCGGCGGGACGCCGACGGCGCGGGACCGCTGGCTGGCCACCCGCTTCGGACTCCACGCGATCGACGCCGTCCAGGCGGGCGAGTGGGGCATGATGACCGCCCTGCGCGGCACGGACATCCTCATGGTCCCGCTGGGCGAGGCGACCAAGGAGATCAAGACCGTCGACCCGGCGCTGTACGCCGAGGCCGAGGTCTTCTTCGGTTAGAAACATTCCCTAGTCCGGTGGAAACGCTCCGGACATCCAGCGCGCCGGTGCGCGGCCTAGAAAGGAGCCACGCACCCGCCGAACGGAGGCCCGACCGTGGCGCTGACCCGACTCGCGTGTCCCACCGAGTGCCGGGGCGACCACGCCCGGCGGGCGCACCACGACCGGCTGCTGGCGGTCGAGACGGATCCGGACGCGGTCGTCGAGCTGTTCGAGACGGCGGTGACCTGGGCGGAGCTCGAGTACCCCGAGGACAGCACGATCCCGCCCGGTCGCTGGGTGGAGTTCGCCGAGACGCACCGCTGGCAGGACCCGGACCGCGCCCTGCGGATCTTCCTGCTGGCGTCCGACATCGCCCTGCGCGCCCCGCGCGTGGTCCCCGCTCCGCTGGTCCGCGCCGCCGGCGACGGGCTCACCACGGCGGCCCCGGCGGAGGGCGTCTGCCCCACCCTCGCCCCGGCCCCCCGCCACCTCCGCCTGGCCGAGTAGCCCGCGAGTCCGCGGTCAGCGCGGCAGGCCGGTGATCGTCCGGGCCCTCACGTCGAGCACCTCGACGGTCTCGCCGGCCCGGGTCAGGGCCAACACCCCCGTGTCGTCCAGGGTCCCGACCACCGCGGCGGCGAGCTCCCGCTCGGCGAAGGCGGACACACACTCCGCCGCACGCCCCGCGGGCACGCACAGCAGGAACCCGAAGCTCGGGAAGCAGGTGAACCAGCGGACCAACGGCACCCCGGCGGGCGCGGGCACCGCCGCGACGTCCACCGTCACCCCGAGCGCCCCCGGCTCCAGCAGCATCGCCAGCGACCCGACGAGCCCGGCCATGCTGATGTCCTTGGCCGCCACCACGATCCCGGCCTCGGCAAGGGCCCCGAGCAGCCGCACGTCCCCGGCGCTTCGCCGACCGCGCGACTCGAACGCCGGGAAGAAGGGGAAGTCCTCGCGCATCCGCCCGTCCAGCGCCGCGGCGACCACCAGCGACTGGCCCGCCGCCGCGCGCGTCACCGACAACGGCGCCGCGGAGACGCCCACGGCGAACGCGGAGATCGAGGGCTCACCGGCGTGCAGCGTCAGATGTCCCCCGACGATCGGCACGTCGTACAGCTCGGACGCCTCGCGCATTCCGGCCAACGCCTTGCGCGCCAACGGTTCCGACGCCACCACGGTGTCCACAATCCCCAGCGGCACCCCGCCCATCGCGGCGACGTCGTTGACGTTCGTGAGCACCGCGGCGAACCCGGCGCCGTGCGGGTCCGCGGCGACGAAGGGCGGGAACAGAGCCTCCCCGCAGGCGATGACGCCCTCGCCGACCACCGCGCCGTCGTCCCCCGGGCCGCCCCGCCAGTCGGTGTCCCCCAACACCTCCCCGACGAGCGCGATCTCCGCCTTGGCCGCGAGGCCGGGATTGTCCAGGCAGGCTCGGGCGATCTCCCGCAGCGACTCAGCCACGCAGGATCACCCACGTGGCGCGCACCGGGAGATCCCCGGCGTTGCGCCAGGAATGGCCCCGGTCCGTCGGGTAGTGCACGGTGTCGCCCGCCTCCACCTCGTAGGTCTCGCCCGCCACCTCGACGGTCAGCACGCCCTCGCGCACGGTCACCAGCTCCTCGCCCGGGCGCCGCGGCCGGGTGTCCCCGCTCGTCCCGCCGGGCGCGACCACGACGTCGACGGCGGTGGCGCGCAACGCGTCCGACGCCGCGGCGAGGCCTTCGACGCGCACGCCGACCGCGGCGGGCACCCAGTCCCGCGGGGCGGGCAGCCGGTCCTTCGCCTTCACCAGGACCGCGGCGGGCGGCTCGGCCCCGGAGTCGTCCACGAAGGCCGAGACGGGCCGGCCGAGCGCTCCCGCGAGCTTGAGCAGCGTGGTGATCGTGGGGACCATGTCGCCGCGCTCGACCTTGTGCACCGCCGCCGCCGACACGTCCGCCCGGGCCGCGAGCTGCTGCAACGACAAGCCCAGCCGGCTGCGGGCGGCACGCACCTTCGGCCCGATCGCGTCGACGATCGGCTCCCAGGACGGCGTGCTCACGTTGACCATCCTAGACGGCGTGCACCTATGGTGAACACCTCACCGGACGATCGGAGGCTCGGGTGTCCCCTGCGTACCGGCGGTCGCGCGCCCCGTCCGCCTTCACCGGGCGGCTCGGCCGCACCCGGCGGGGCACCGACGGCCTGCTCGACGATCTCCGCGGCGTGATCCTCTCCGGCGACGCGGCGCCCGGGGTCCCGATCCCCCTGGAGGAGATCGCGCAGGCCCTCGGGGTCAGCCCGATCCCGGTCCGCGAGGCCCTGAAGACACTGATCGGCGAAGGGCTCGTCGACCACCGCCCGCGCGGCGGGTACACGGTCGCGCGGATCACCGTCGCCGAGCTGTCCGAGCTCTACGTGGTGCGCGGGGTGCTGGAGCAGGCCGCGCTCACGGCCGCGCTGCCGCTGGCGACGGAGGCGGACCGGATCGAGGCGCAGGCCGCCCACGCGGCCGTCGGGAAGGCGCTCGCCGACGGGGACATGCCCGGGTACCACCGGGCGTCCCGCCGGTTCCACCTCGCGCTCGTCGCACCCGCGCGGATGCACCGGCTGCAGCGGATGCTGGAGTCCGCCTGGAACGTGACCGAGCCGTACCGCCCGATGTCCCAGCTGTCCGACGAGGGTCGCGCCGGCCTGCACGCCGACCACGCCGACATGCTCGCGGCCTTCGAGTCCGGGGACACCGCGGCGCTCCTGGCCGAAGCCGTCCGACACCACGAGGAGCTGCGCCGGGCCGTCGCGTCGCTCCCGGCCGATCCCGCCCTGTTCGCCGACCCCGGAGCCCCGGAGCCGTAGCACCCGCTCGCGGCGGCCGTGATCATGGCCTCATCGGGGCGCGGAGTGATCCACTGACCCCGATCGGCCCATGATCACGTGAGTCTGCGGCGCGAGGTGCTAGTGAGTCTGCGGCGCGAGGTGCTAGACGATGCCCTGGCGGGTGGCGGTGTAGACGATCTCGGTGCGGCGGCGGACGTCCAGCTTGTCCCGCAGGTTCCGCACGTGGAACTTCACGGTCGCCTCGCTGATCACCAGCTCCGCGGCGATCTCCTTGTTCGACATCCCCGTCGCGAGCAGCTTCAGCACCTGGTTCTCGCGCTCGGTGAGCAGCGGGCCGCGGGCGGTCCGGCGGTGCTCGCGCGGGTCCCGCAGCGCGTCCATCATCATCGTGGTGATGCGGGAGTCGAAGACCGCCTCCCCGCGCAGCAGGGTGCGCACCGCAGCGACGATGTCCGCGGTGTCCGCGTCCTTGCGCAGGTATCCGTGCACGCCCAGGCGCACCGTGCGCAGCATGGTCTCGCGGTCCCGACAGCCCGTCAGGACGAGGATCCGGGTGCCGCGGTGGCGCTGCAGCAGCGCGCGGGCGACGTCGATCCCGGCCGAGTCGCCGCGGCCGAGGTCCACGTCGAGCAGCACGACGTCCGGGCGCAGCCGGTCCGCCGCGACCAGCGCGTCGCGGGGGGTGGTCGCCTCGCCGACCATCCGCAGGTCGGGCTCGGCGGCGAACAGCTGCCGCAGGCCGAGTCGGACGATGCCCTCCGCGTCCACCACCAGCAACCTGCCGGTGCGGACGGTCGCGAGGGTGCCGTCGCCCCGACCCGTCTCGGGATCGTGCCGCGACGTCGGCGGGATCCGCGTGGGCTGCGTGGGTCGGGAGTCCAGCACCCGGATGTCGGCGAGCTGTGCGGTCATCTCCGACGCCTCCGAATCGTCGACGGGCCGTTGTCGTTGCGACGGTAAGCTGAGTCACGTTGCCTGTTCGTTGCACGCGTGGGCCGGCCCGTCGGACAGGCGCGACCTCGCCTTGCCACCCGGCCCGAGCGGAGGCGAAGATGAGGCGCATCAGGTCACGGGAAGTCGGGGTGCCGATGTCGGTCGACGGAGTGGTCGAGCCCGGCCCGGGTTCCCGCACGTCCGCGGCCCTGCTCGACGAGCTGTACGACGCCGTGCTCGACGACACCGGCACCGCGACCGTCCGCAGGCTCGTCTGCGAGTCGTGGGAGCGCAGCCTCGCCGCCGCCATCGACCCGGCCACCCCGGTCGCGCCGCAGCGCTTCGATCCCGGCGAGAGCGGCGACCGGCTGGACGCGCACCCGTTGCACCAGATCATGCCCCTGCTGCGCGCGAACCTGGTGAGCATCGCCGAGGACGCCGAGCACGTCGTCGTCGTGACCGACGCCGACGGCACGGTGCTCTGGCGGGACGGCGCGACGGCCGTGCTCGGGCCCGCCGAGCGCGTCGGGCTGGTGGAGGGCTCGAACTGGTCCGAGGAGGCGATCGGGACCAACGCGATGGGCACCGGGCTCGCGCTCCACAGGCCCGTGCAGATCCACTCGACCGAGCATCTGGCGCGCGTGGTGCACGCCTGGACCTGCGTCGCGGCGCCCGTCACCGACCCGGACACCGGGAAGATCATCGGGGCCATCGACATCACCGGGCCCCGCCGCACCCTCCATCCTGCGATGTTGGCGCTGGTCACGGCCACCGCACAGCTCGCCGAGAACCAGATGCGGATGCGGCTGGCGATCGCGGACGAGCGGCTGCGGGCCCACAACCAGGGGCACCTCGCGGCGCTGCGCGGCACGCCGGGGGCACTCGTCACGCCGACGGGGCGGATCATCGCCGGGGACCCCTTCGGCTCGTGGCCCGAGCGGGTGGACCTGTCCGCGGGCACGGACCGGGTCCGGCTCGCGGACGGTCGGGAGATGCACGTCGAACCGCTCGCGGAGGGGTACCTGCTCACGGCGACGCGGCGGGTCGCGTCCGCGCCGAAGCGGGACCACTCGCTGTCGCTGCGGTTCCTCGGAAACGGGAACCCGACCGTCGTGCTGGACGGGGAGAGCCACGCGCTCACCCTGCGGCCCGCCGAGATCCTGACCGCGCTCGCGCTGCACCCCGAGGGGCTCACCGCCGAGCGGCTGGCCTTCCTCCTCTACGGCGACGACGGCAACCAGACCACCGTGCGCGGCGAGATCCACCGGCTGCGGGCGCTGATCGGCACGGACGTGCTCATGACCCGTCCCTACCGGCTGGACGCGGTGGTGGACACGGACTTCGGCACGGTCCGGCGGGCGTTGCGCGAGGGCAGGCTCGCGGACGCGCTGCGCGCCTGCGAGGGCCCGCTGCTCCCCCGTTCCGACGCCCCGGAGATCCGCGGGGCGCGAGACGAGCTGGAGGTCGGGCTGCGTCGCGCCGTCCTGGACTCCGACGACGTGGAGCTGGTGCACGCCTACGCCACCCACCGGCTGGGGACGGACGATCTCGAGACGCACGAGCTGCTCGTGGACATGCTGCCCGCCGGGGACCCGCGCCGGGCGGTCGCGGAGTCCCGGGTGGTGCGGCTACTGGCGGAGTAGCGCGTCCTCCCGGTAGATCGCCCGGTGGACGTCGGCGGCGTTCTCCCAGGTGAAGCGGGCCGCCGTGGTGCGCCCGGCGGCGCGCAGCGAGTCCCGCAGGCCCGGGTCGGTGACGATCCTGCGCAGGGCCGCGGCCAGCGCGTCCTCGTCGCCGACGGGCGGGAGGAGGGCGTCGACGCCGTCGGTCAGGTGCTCGCGGAACACGGGGAGATCGCTCGCGACGACCGGGACGCCGAGCGCCATCGCCTCGATCGGCACGAGCCCGAAGCCCTCGGCGGTGGAGTGATGGCAGAGCGCGTCCGCCGCGGCGTACCAGCCGGCGAGCTCGGCGTCGGTGAGCGTGCCGACCTCGCGCACCGCGATGCCCAGCTCCGCCGCCTCGGCCAGCGCGGCCTCGCGATAGGGGGCGAAGTCCTGGAACGAGTGCCCTCCGACGATCACGAGCTCCAGCTCGAGGTCCACGAGCCTCGAGAGCGCGCGGAAGGTGTGGACGGTCCCCTTGCGCGGCTCGATCCCGCCGACGGCGAGCAGGAGGAACCGGTCTGATCTCGGCGTCGGGACGGCCTCGGCGAACCGGGCCGCGTCCACCCCGTTGGGCACGATCGTGGCGTCGACGCCGAAGTCCCGGGCCAGGATCCGCTGCCACTGCCGCGAGACGACGAGCACCCGGTCCGGTTCGGTGATCGCGCGGCGCTGACAGTCGACGAGGACCGGGGTGGTGAAGTCGTCGACGTGGTGCGCGGTGCGGATCACGGTCACGTCGGCGCCGGTCCGGTCCCGGGCGCGGAGGGCGGCGCGGGCGGCGATGCAGTCCTGGGCGTGCAGGACGTCGAACTCGTCGATGCGGTGCGCCAGCGCGGTGGCCAGGCGTTCGATGCCGTCGAGGGTCCGCTCGGTGAGCGTGGTGCCTTCGCGCCGCGGGCCGGGGACGAGCGTGTGCGGCACGTCGACTGGCCGGTACAGCTTGTCGCCCAACGCGAACACGTGGACCGGCTCGCCCGCGCGATGCAGCGCCTCGCCGAGTCCGAGGGTGTGGATGTGCCCGCCCCGCGGCGTCGTCGAGTGGGTCAGGAGGGCCACCCGAGCGGCATTGACGATGTTGCGCACGCGTCCACCATAGTGAATTCTCTGATGGGAGACGACCGTCCACGATAGTGAAGGGATCCGCGCATGACCGCGACCACGGCGGACTTGATCATGGACTTGCAGAGCGTGGGCCTGCGGATCGAGACGGTGCTGGAGACCTCGCGCACCGGAGGCGCGGGCCCGTCGGACTCCGGGATGCTGTGGATCGACGGCGTGCCGGTCACGGTGCCGCCGTCGAGCACCTCGCCGTACGCGCTGCGCGCCGAGGACGACGGGCAGGGGATCTACCGGGACGGGGTGAAGATCGCCGACGTCTCGGGGACGAGGCGGCCTCGGTTCTACGATCTCGAGACCGCGGACGGTGTCCCGTACCACCGGATCGCGCTGCTGCACCTGGACTCGCTGGCCTCGACCGTGGTGCAGGCGTGCAACTACTGGGGCAACTCCGACCAGTGCGGGTTCTGCGGGATCGGGCTGTCGCTCGCCGCCGGTTCGACGATCGCGCGCAAGACTCCGGAGATGCTGGCCGAGGTCGCCGTGGCCGCACGGGATCTCGACGGGGCGGTGGACGCGACGCTGACCACGGGATCGTCGGTCGCGCCGGACCGCGGGGCGCTGTACGTCGCGCGGTGCGGGCAGGCCGTGAAGGCGGCGGCGGGGCTGCCGGTGGAGGTGCAGTTCGAGCCGCCGCGCTCGCTGGACGTCCTGAACGAGGTGCACTCGTACGGCGTCGACTCGGTGGGGATCCACATCGAGTCCTTCGACCCGGCCGTGCTGGCGCGGGTCGCGCCGGGCAAGTTCCGGACCGGCATCGACACGTACTTCCGCACGTGGGAGCGGGCGGTGGCCTTGTTCGGTGCGGGCCGGGTCTCGACGTACGTGATCCTCGGGATGGGCGAGGACCCGGAGCTGACGGTCGAGATGTGCCGGCGGGCGGTGGACATCGGCGTGTACCCGTTCGTGGTGCCGCTGCGGCCGGTCGCGGGATCGCTGATGGAGGACGTGCCCGCCCCGTCGCGGGAGTACACGGAGCCGATCTACCGGCGCGTGGCGGCGTTCCTGGCCGAGCGCGGGCTGGGGGCGGACACGGCGGTGGCGGGGTGTGCGCGGTGCCAGGCCTGCTCGTCGTTGAACCTGGTGCAGCAGTCGGGCGCGTCGTCCTGCGGGTCGGACGGCGGGCCTACGCTGCTGCAGATCGGGACGCGCCGGTGACCGCGCCGGCGACGATCCGGCCGGTGCGGGCGGTGAACGTGCTGGTCGGCGTGGATCCGGTGGCGGTCCGGCCGGTCGTCGATCCCGCGGCGCACTACGCGATCCGGCACGCGGTGTTCGTCGAGGAACAGGGCCTCTTCGACGGGTCCGACCGGGACGCGCACGACGCCCGCGACGACGTCGTCCACGTCCTCGCGACGCACCGCGGCAGGCCCGCCGGGACGGTCCGGCTCTACCCGCTCGGCGACGGGGAGTGGCTCGGCGACCGGCTCGCGGTGCTCCCCGAGTTCCGCGCCGCCGCGATCGGCGGGCCGCTCGTGCGGTTCGCGGTGGAGGCGGCGGGGGCGCGGGACGGGCGGCTGATGCACGCGCACGTCCAGGTGGCGAACGAGCGGTTCTTCCACCGCCTCGGATGGCGCACCTGCGGCCCCCGGGAGGTCTACGTCGGCGCGGAGCACGTCCCGATGAGCATCCCCCTGGTCTCCCCCCTGACCGAATGGCTCACCGGCCCCCGCCCCATTACGGAACCATAAAGGGATCCGAGCCAGGCCGATCTCCCCTTACGGAACCATAAAGGGATCCGAGCCAGGCCGATCTCCCCTTACGGAACCATAATGGGGTCCGCGCCAGTGCCCTACTCCACCGTCACCGACTTCGCGAGGTTCCGAGGCCGGTCCACGTCGCGCTCCAGGACCACCGCGGCGTGGTAGGCCAGCAGCTGGAGGGGGACGCTCATCAGGATGCTGTCCAGCTCCGGCTCGCTGCGCGGGAGCACGATCGTCCGGTCCGCCAGGTCCGTGGGCAGCACCCGGTGGGCCAGGGCGATCACCGGGCCGCGGCGGGCCTTGATCTCGGCGAGGGTCGAGGTGTTCTTGTCCAGCAGGTCGTCGTCCGGGACGCAGGCGACCGTGGGCAGCTCGGGACTGACCAGGGCGAGGGGGCCGTGCTTGAGCTCCGCGGAGGCGTAGGCCTCGGCGTGCACGTACGAGACCTCCTTGAGCTTCTGCGCCCCCTCCTTCGCGACCGGCCAGCCCCGGCGGCGCCCGATGAACAGCACGCTGCTGCGGGGCGCGATCTCGCGGGCGACCTCCTCGATCGCCCCCGTGCGCTTCTCGGCGTCCAGGATCTCCTCGATCTGGCCGGGCAGCGCGGCGAGGCCGTCGAGGATCCGTCGCCCCTCCGTGGGCGCGAGGTCCCGCATGCGGCCGAGGTGCACCGCGAGCAGCGCGAACGCCGTCACGGTGGACGTGAAGGACTTCGTCGCCGCCACGGACATCTCGGGGCCGGCGTGGATGTAGATGCCGCCGTCGACCTGCCGGGCGATCGTCGAGCCGACCACGTTGACGATCCCGATCACCCGCCCGCCCTTGCGCTGCAGCTCCTGCACCGCGGCCAGGGTGTCGACGGTCTCGCCGGACTGGGAGACCGCGACGTAGAGCGTGTCCGGTTCGACGACCGGGTTGCGGTACCGGAACTCCGACGCCGACTCGGCGGCGGCCGGGACGCGGGCGAGGTCCTCGATCAGCTGGGCGCCCAGGTCACCGGCGTAACAGGCCGAGCCGCAACCGAGGATCTTCACCCGGCGGACCTCACGGGCCTCGCGCACCGTCAGGTTCAGCCCACCCAGGTGGGCGGTGTTGAAGCGCTCGTCGATCCGGCCGCGGAGGGTGCGCTCGATGGACCGCGGCTGCTCGCCGATCTCCTTGATCAGAAAATGCGCGTGGTCGCCGATCTCGGCTCCGACGACGTCCCAGTCGACCTCGGACGGCTGCTTGGCCGTGCTGCGGGCGTCGAGGGTGAAGGTGCGGTAGCCGTTCGCGGTGATGGTGGCGAGCTCGCCGTCGTCCAGGTAGACGACCTGGCGGGTGTAGCCGACCAGCGCGGCGACGTCCGAGGCGACGAACATCTCCTTCTCCCCGAGCCCCAGCAGCACAGGCGAGCCGTTGCGCGCCACCACGATCCGGTCCGGGTGCTCGGTGTCGACGACGGCGATCCCGTACGCGCCCACGACCTTGCGCAGCGCGTACCGCACGGCCTGCTCGAGGTCCTCGGCCCCGCTCGCGAAGGCCGCGGCGACCAGGTGCGCGACGGTCTCGGTGTCCGTCTGGGAGGCGAACTCCACGCCGTCCGCGGTCAGCTTGGCCCGCAGCTCCTCGGCGTTCTCGATGATCCCGTTGTGCACCACCGCGATCCGACCGGCCGAGTCGACGTGCGGATGGGCGTTGGCGACCGTCGGCTCACCGTGCGTGGCCCAGCGGGTGTGGCCGACGCCGACCGAGCCCCGCAACCGGGCGGGCAGCTCGGCCTGCAGGTCCGCGACGCGGCCGGAGACCTTGTGCACCTTGAGCTTCCCGCGCTGGATGACGGCGACGCCCGCCGAGTCGTACCCGCGGTACTCGAGCCGGTTGAGGCCCTCGACCAGGATGGGCGCGGCGTCGGCAGCCCCCACGTAACCCACGATCCCGCACACGTCCGCGTGCCTCCCTGCTAGCCGTAGACCAGCCGGCGGAGCTGGCGGGCGGACAGCGCGGGGGGCGCCACCCGTCGTCTCGCCAGCTCGGTGCCGATCCGGTCGAAGATCTCGTCGTTGTGGAGCCCCCGGGCGCGCAGCTCGGCGTGCCGGCGCCGCACGAACCCCTCCGTGGACTCGGCGAAGTACGCGAGCACCTCGTCGACGACCCGGGCTGCCTCCCCCGGAGCCAGCCCGGTGCCCTGCACCAGATGGCTCACCAGGTCGCCATGGGCGATCGAGGGCTCGGGCACGGCAGTGACTGTGCCGGAACCGAGCCCGACACGCCAAGTTCCTGCCCGAAATCGGGCAGGAATCAGGCCGACCGCACCGTGGAGTGGTCCTCGGTGTCCGCGTCCGCGACCGGCTCCAGCTCGCCGGCCCGCCACAGCGCCGCGTACCGGCCGTTCGCCTCGAGCAGGTCGCGGTGCGGCCCCTCCTCCACGATCCGGCCGCGGTGCAGCACCACGATCCGGTCCGACGCCGCCGCGGTCGCCAGCCGGTGCGCCACCACGAACGCCGTCCGACGCGCGGTGACCCGGTCCCCGGCGGCGAGCACGGCCGCCTCGGTGGCCGGGTCCAGCGCGGCGGTGGCCTCGTCGAAGATCAGCACATCCGGGTCGACGAGCTCCGCGCGAGCCAGCGCCACCAGCTGGCGTTGGCCCGCGGACAGGCCCTGCCCGCGCTCGCCGACCGGGTGCCGGAAGCCGCCGGACAGGCCGCGGACCAGCTCGATCGCGCCGACCGCGCGGGCGGCCGCCTCGATCTCGGCGGGCGTGGCGTCCGGTCGCCCGTACGCGATGTTCGCCGCGACGTCGCCGGTGAACAGATGCGGCTCCTGCGGCACGAACCCCAGCCGCCTGCGGTAGCCCTCCAGTCCGTACCGGCGGATGTCCACGCCGTCCACCAGCAGGGCGCCGGAGCCGACGTCGTAGAACCGGGCGAGCAGCTTGACCAGCGTGGACTTGCCGGCGCCGGTGGCTCCGACCAGCGCGACGGTCTCGCCCGGGCGCACCGACAGCGACACGTCCGCGAGCGCGGGGGAGTCCACGCCGGGGTAGCGGAACGTCACCTCCCGCAGCTCGACGGCGCCGCGCAGCCGCTCGGGGGCGGGTTCCGGGTCGGGCACGTCCTGGATCGAGGACTCGGTGCGTAGCAGGTCCGCGATCCGGGACAGCCCGATTCGGGCCTGCTGGTAGCCGTCGAAGACCTGGGAGAGCTGCTGCACCGGCGCGAAGAACAGGCCCAGGTACAGCAGGAACGCCGTGAGGACGCCGGGCGTGATGTCCCCGGAGGCGACCCGCGCCGCCCCGACCCCGAGCACCGCCGCCTGCGCGACGTCGCTCAGGAACGCGACGCCGGGGAAGTACGTCGCGATGTAGCGCTGGGCGCGGATTCGAGTGCGGCGGTAGGCGTCGCTGCGGGCACCGAACTGCGCCGCGCTGCGCTCCTCGCGCACGAAGGCCTGCGCCACCCGGACGCCCGTGACGTTCTCCTGCATGTCCGCGTTGACGATGCCGACCCGCTCGCGGGCCTCGGCGTAGGCCCGGGAGGACAGCCGTCGGAACACGACCGTGGCCACGAGCAGCACGGGGAGCACAGCCAGCGCCACCAGCGCGAGCTGCGCGTCCGTGACGAGCAGCGCCACCGCCACCCCGACGAGGGTCAGCAGGCTCACGACGGCCTGCGCGAGGCCGGTCTGCAGGAACGTCGACAGGGCGTCGACGTCCGTGGTCATCCGGGTCATGATCCGCCCGGACAGCTCGCGCTCGAAGTAGTCCAGCCCGAGCCGCTGCAGGTGCGCGTAGCTGCGGATGCGCAGCAGGTAGAGCAGGCTCTCCCCGGCGCGGGCGGTCACGAGCGTCTGGAACCCGACGACCACCGCGTCGACGAGCACGATGCCGATCCCGACCAGGGTGGCGATCATCAGCACGCGCGTGGAGCCCGCGGTGATGCCGCCGTCCACGGCGTACCGGGCGACCGAGGGGAAGGCCAGGGTCGCGAGCGCGTCGAGGGCGACGAGCACCATGCCCAGCGCGAGGGTCCAGCGGACCGGTCGCAGCAGGCGGGCCAGCCGGAAGCCGGGATCGGGGGCGCTCGGGTCCGCCCCGCGGAGGCGCGGGACGTCCTTGAGCGGGGGCAGGGCGGCGACCGACGCCAGCAGCTCGGGGGTCGCGGCGAGCCCGCCGACCATGCCGCCCGCGCCGGGGCCGGCGCCGGGGCCGAGGCCGCCGCGGCCCCCACCGCCCTGCGCGGCCGCGGTGCGCAGCGCCCGCTCGGACTCGACCCGCTCCTCGTCCTCGACCGAGGGCCACAGCTCGGGGGTCACGCCGCCCGCGGGCACGACGACCGCGGGCTTGGGTTCGGGGACCGCGCCCACCGGTTCGGCGGTGCCCGCGGTGGCCAGGAGCTCCCGGAACAGCGGACATCGACCCCGCAGCTCGGCCTCGGTGCCGACGTCGACCAGCCTGCCCTCGTCGAGCACCGCGACCCGGTCGGCGAGGGCGATGGTGGAGCGCCGGTGCGCGACGAGGACCGTGGTCCGGCCGACCATCAGTGCGTGCAGCGCCTCGTGGATCGCGGCCTCGGTGGCGGTGTCCACGGCGGAGGTCGCGTCGTCCAGCACGAGGACGCGGGGATCGGTGAGGATCGCCCTGGCCAGCGCGATCCGCTGGCGCTGCCCGCCGGAGAGGGTGAGCCCGCGCTCCCCGACCTCGGTGTCCAGGCCGTCGGGCAGCGCGTCCACGAACGCGGCGACCTGCGCTGCCTCGGCGGCGGCGCGGACCTCCTCGTCGGTCGCGTCCGGGCGGCCGTAGGCGATGTTGTTGCGGATGGTGTCCGAGAAGAGGAAGGCCTCCTCGAAGACGACGCCGAGCTCCGCGCGCAGGGCGCGCAGGCGCAGCTCCCGGACGTCGATCCCGCCGATCCGGACCGCCCCGTCCCAGGGATCGTAGAAGCGCGGGAGGAGCTGGGCGACGGTCGACTTCCCCGACCCCGGGGTGCCGACGATCGCCAGGGTCTCCCCCGGCTCGACGCGCAGGGACACACCGTCGAGCACCGGGCGGCCGGGCTGGTAGCCGAACCGGACCCCGTCCAGCTCGACCGTGACCGGGCCCTCCGGGAGCTCCCGCGGGGCGGGCGGGTCCTGGACGTCCGGCTCGGCGTCCACCAGGTCGTACACCCGCTCGACGCCGGCCCGCGCCAGCTGGGCGGACACCACCAACGAGCCGACCAGCCGCGCCGGGCCGACGAGCTGGGCGACGTAGGTGGTGAACGCCAGGAACGTCCCGAGCGTGATCGAGCCCCGCAGCGCCATCCAGCCGCCGACGCCGATCACCGCGACCTGCCCGAGCGTGGGCAGCGCGAGCAGCACCGGGTTCAGCCTCGCGGTCATCCGGGCGGCGCGCAGCCGCTCACCGAACAGCCGTCGCGCCAGCCCTTCGAGGGTCGAGACCTCGCGGTTCTCCTGCCCGAAGCCCTTGACCACGCGGACGCCGGTGACCGTCTCCTCCACCTGCTGTGCGACGTCCGCGGCCCGCTGCTGGGCGGACCAGGTCGCCGGGAACAGGGTGCGCCGGGTGCGGCTGGTGATGTACGCGGCGAGCGGCAGCATCACCAGCGAGACCACGGTGAGCAGCGGGGACAGCCAGAGCATCGCCGCGACGGACGCGACGACCAGCGCGATCGTGCCCGCGGTGAGCGGCACGATCGCGAGCAGCCCCTGGACCAGCTGCAGGTCCGTGATCGCGCGGGAGGCGACCTGGCCGGTGCGCAGGGCGTCCTGCCTGCGGCCGTCGAGGCGCTGCACGGCGGCGAAGACCTGCCGTCGCAGGTCGTGCTGCACGTCGAGGGCCATCCGGCCGGCCAGGTAGCGGCGCAGGAAGGAGGCGCCGAACCGGACCAGCGCCAGGCCGAGGATCGCGAGCACGATCGGCACCAGGACGTCGGTGATCCCGCGGACGGCGTCGTCGACCGCGACGCGGGTGAGCAGCGGGCCGACCGCGTCCAGGCTGACGCCGAGCACGGAGGCGACGAGCGCCCCGACGGTGACGCCGCGGTGCCTCAGGCACTCCCGGCCGAGCCGCCTGATCCAGCCTGACTTCGTGGTGGGGAGCTGATCGGGCACCGGACCACGTTACGCCTGTCTCACGTGATGTCCCGGCGTTCGCCGACGACGTGGGCGAGGGCGACCGCCGCGCCCGTCCACACCAGCAGCACGAGCAGGGCGCCCCAGCCGGGCGGCGGGCCGGCGACCCCGGCCAGGGTCTCGACGATCGAGGGGCCGAAGCGCCCGCCGAGCGCGCGCGCGGGCAGGTCGTAGAGGGCGATGTCCCCCGCGTTCGCGGGCAGGTACGAGGTGATTCGGGCGAGTACGCCCGGGGCCCGGTCGGAGTCCGCCCCCGAACGCAGGACCAGCGAGACCAGGTTCTCGATCACGAGCACCCACAGCAGCAGCGCGACGACCGCGCCCGCCTGGTGCACGACCACCGTGCCGAGCGCCACCCCGAGCACGGCCCACAGCGCGCAGACCGCGATGCCCGAGCCGATCACGCCCAGCAGCGGCCACACCGACGGCAGCCGGGCGGCCCCCTGGCCGAGCAGCCCGGCGAGCAGCCCGACGACCGCGGTGACCAGCGCGTACCCCGCCCCGATCCCGGCGGCGACCGCCCCCTTGGCCAGCAGGACGGGACCGCGCCCGCCCAGCAGGTAGGTGCCGCTGACCGTGCGGTGCCGGAACTCGGCGCTCGCCAGGACCACGCCCTGCACGGCCGCGAACACGCCGGCCAGGGACAGGGCGTAGGCGAGGGAGGCGAGCAGGATGCCGGGCACCCCGTCGTCCACCAGACCGCCCGCGGCGGCGCCGAACAGGCCGCCGAACACGTTCACGGTGAGGGCGAGCGCGGCGACCGGGATCGCCAGGGCCCACCAGGTCTTCACGGACAGGGCCTTGAGCGTCTCGGACCGCAGCACGCCCGCGGTCGGCAGGATCAGCGTCACACCGCACCTCCGGTGAGCCGAAGGAACATCTGTTCGAGATCGCCGCGCACCTCGGCGAGCCCGTAGAGCGCGACGCCCGCCGCGAGCGCGGTGTCCCCGACGAGCACGGCGTCCGCGGCCACGGCGAGCTCGCCGGACGGCAGATGGTCGATCTCGAGCACGCCGCGGGCGGCCAGCGCCTCGGCGAGCGCGGCCGGGTCGGCGCACCGCACGCGGACGGTGGCGCGGCCACGCAGCCCGTCCAACCCGCCCTGGTAGACGCACGACCCGGCGTCCACCACGACGAGCCGGTCCACGGTCTGGCCGATCTCGGCGAGCTGGTGGGAGGAGACGAGCACGGTGCGCCCGGAGCGGGCGAAGCCGCGCAGGAACTCGCGCAGCCAGGCGATGCCCTGCGGGTCGAGGCCGTTGCCCGGCTCGTCCAGCACGAGGATGCGGGGGTCGCCGAGCAGCGCCGCCGCGAGCGCGAGCCGCTGGTGCATGCCGAGCGAGAACCCGCCCGCGGGCCGGTCCGCCGCGATGGTCAGCCCGACGAGCCCGAGCATCTCCTCGACGCGGGCGTCCGGCGCGCCGACCGCGGCGGCGCAGGCCTGCAGGTGCCGCCGCGCGCTGCGGGCCGGGTGCACGCCCTGCGCCTCCAACACCGCGCCGACGACCCGCGCGGGCGCCCTGAGCCGCGGGTACGGCACGCCCTCGACCAGCGCCGACCCCGAGGTCGGCTGGACCAGGCCGAGGATCGCGCGCAGGGTCGTGGTCTTGCCGGAGCCGTTCGGCCCCAGGAAGCCGGTGACCGCGCCCGGCTCCACCGTGAAGCTCAGCCCGCGGACCGCCTCGACCGTCCCGAACCGCTTCGCCAGCCCCGCGACCCGGATCCGGCCGCTGCCGTCGGGTTCCACACCGCTCCCCTCCGTCGGATCGGCCCATCCTCTCCCCTCGCCGAGGGACCACTCTCGACGCCCCACCCCGAACGTGACAGTCTCACTGTCATGAAGCTCTCGACCCAGCTCCAGTACTCCGACGATCCGGTGGACGGCGCCCGGCGGATCGTCGAGCTGGAGAAGGCCGGGCTGGACCTCGTCTGGGTCGCCGAGGCCTACAGCTACGACGCCGTGTCGCTCATGGGCTACCTGGCCGCGGTGACCGAGCGGGTGGAGATCGGTTCCGGGATCCTGCCGATCTACAGCCGCACCCCCACCCTGACGGCGATGACGGCGGCCGGGCTCGACGCGCTCTCCGGCGGGCGGGCCGTGCTCGGCCTCGGCTCCTCCGGACCGCAGGTCATCGAGGGCTTCCACGGCGTGCCGTTCGACCGGCCCATCGGCCGCACCCGGGAGATCATCGACATCTGCCGCCAGGTCTGGCGGCGCGACCGGGTCGACCACCACGGCATCTACGACATCCCGCTGACCGCGGGCGGCACCGGCCTCGGCAAGCCGCTCAAGCTGATCAACCACCCGAAGCGGGACCGGGTGCCGATCTGGATCGCGGCCCTCGGCGACAAGAACGTCGAGATGACGGCGGAGCTCGCCGAGGGCTGGCTGCCGCACGTCGTCGTGCCGGAGCGGATGGAGGCGGCGTTCGGCGACACCCTGCGCGCCGGGCTGGCCAAGCGGGACCCGCAGCTCGGGCCACTGCAGATGACCGGCGGCGGGATCCTCGCGATCGAGGAGGAGATGTTCGAGCCCGCGCGAGCACTCGCCCGCGGGCTGTACGCCCTCTACGTCGGCGGGATGGGTCCGCGCGGCAAGAACTTCTACACCACGGTCATGGAGCGCCAGGGCTGGGGCGACGCGGCGAAGGAGGTCCAGGACCTCTATCTGGCCGGGCGGAAGGACGCCGCCGCCGCCGCGCTTCCGAACGAGTTCATCGAGCAGGCCACCCTGATCGGCCCGCCCGGTTTCGTGCGGGAGCGGATCGCCGCGCTGGACGCCGCGGGCGTCACGCACCTGCAGGTCAACCCCGTGACGGCCGACGCCCCCCGGGTGCTGTCCCAGGTGCGGGAGTGGATGCCGTAGCGGCCGCTGTCGGGGGTGCCGTCACGGGCGGTGAGGGCGCCGTTCCACAATGAGGGGGCCGCCCGTCCTCGACCCCCCGGGAGCTGCGTGGTGCCCGACCTGCCCGTGCGCACGTCCGACGAGCCGATGGCTCCGGGCGACTACCGCTACATCGCGACGCACGCGTGGTGGATGGGGACGTTCATGGCGGACACCCCGGACGGGGACTGCCACGTGCACTTCTCCGAGCACCTGCTGCAGCAGTGGACCCCGGTGATGCAGGACGCGGACTGGTTGCTGGATCGGGTCCTCACCGGCCGGGTGACCTGGCTCGCGGGCTCGGGCGAGGCGGCGGCCGCGGCGGGGTTCGACCTCACCGACCACTGGCCCGTCGGACGCTTCCGGGCGCCGTTCGGCGACTTCTACGCCGAGCTGAACGAGGCCGATCCCCAACGACCCGCGGGCGGCTGGGCGACCCCGACCCCGGAGTTCCTCGCCCTGCTCCCCCGGGACCCGGCCGCGCTGCGGGCCCGGTTGGAGGAGGACTCCCCGCCCGGACGCAGCTACACCGGCCCCTTCCGCAGCGCGGTGGACGCGCTGCGCTCGTGCATGCTGCCCGCGGACCTGCGCGGCCCGCTCTACGCGGCGCTGCTGGACCTGCCGGACGTCACGCTCGTCGACGAGGTCAAGGACCTGGACGGGAACGTCTGCCTGGCCATCGTGCAGGACGCCGGGCCCACCCGCACCGAGCTGCTCGTGGACCCGGTCGACGGCCAGTACGCGGGCGAGCGGGACACCCTGCGGCGGGACTCGCGGTGCGGGCTCGTCGAGGGCACGGTGATCGCGGAGACCTCCGTACGGACCGCCGTCGTGGCGGCCATCGGGGCGCCGCCCGGCTTCTGACCGGCCCACGTGGTCCGGGCCGAGCACCCTACATCCCGGGTGTCGGGGAGGACTACCCTGGAATCCGGTCATCGGCGACCAAGCAGCGTCAGGCGAACCAAGGCGGTTGAGAGCGCGTGTCCACCAGCAGTACGACCGGTCACACCGGCGAGTTCGGGGCGAACGACTTCGGCCCGAACGAGTGGCTCGTGGAGGAGATGTACCAGCGGTTCCTCGACGACCCGCAGGGCGTCGACCCGGCGTGGCACGACTTCTTCGCCGACTACCGACCGGGGGGCTCGCTCTCCGGCGCCGCTCCCGCCGAGGACAGCCCGACCGCGCAGGCGGCCGCCGAGAAGCCCGCCGAGAAGCCCGCTCCCGCCCCCACCAACGGGGCCTCCCCCGCCGCCGAGACCGGAAAGCAGAACGTGGCCCCCGTCAGCACGTCCGCCCCCACCGAGCACCGCACCAACGGCAGCGCCCCCGCCCCGTCGAAGCCCGCCGCGGGCTCCACCTCCAAGGCCGCGGCGAAGCCCGCCTCGGAGAGCCACGACCAGGTCGCGCCGATCCGGGGCGCGGCGAACGCCGTCGTCAAGAACATGAACGCGTCGCTGGCCGTGCCCACGGCCACGAGCGTGCGCGCGGTGCCGGCGAAGCTGCTCGCGGACAACCGCATCGTGATCAACAACCAGCTCAAGCGCACCCGCGGCGGGAAGATCTCCTTCACCCACCTCATCGGGTACGCGGTCGTTCGGGCCCTCGCCGACTTCCCGGCGATGAACCGTTCGTTCGCCGAGGTCGACGGCAAGCCGCAGCTGGTCACCCCCGAGCACGTCAACCTGGGCCTGGCCATCGACCTGCCCGGCAAGAACGGGCAGCGCTCGCTGGTCGTCGTGTCGATCAAGGGCTGCGAGAACATGACGTTCGCGCAGTTCTGGTCCGCCTACGAGGGCATGGTCCACAAGGCCCGCAACGGCTCGCTCACCGCCGAGGACTTCCAGGGCACCACGATCTCGCTGACCAACCCGGGCACGCTCGGCACCAACCACTCGGTGCCGCGGCTGATGCAGGGCCAGGGCGCGATCATCGGCGTGGGCGCGATGGAGTACCCGGCCGAGTTCCAGGGCGCGTCGGAGGAGCGGCTGGCGCAGATCGGCGTCAGCAAGATCATCACGCTGACCTCGACGTACGACCACCGGATCATCCAGGGCGCCGAGTCCGGGGACTTCCTGCGCCGGGTGCACCGCCTGCTGCTCGGCGACGACGGCTTCTACGACGACATCTTCACCTCGCTGCGGGTGCCGTACGAGCCGATCCGCTGGGTGCAGGACTTCCCCGAGGGCGAGGTCGACAAGACCGCCCGCGTGCTGGAGCTCATCGAGTCCTACCGCACGCGCGGGCACCTCATGGCGGACACGGACCCGCTGAACTACCGCCAGCGGCGCCACCCCGACCTGGACGTCCTCACCCACGGGCTGACCCTGTGGGACCTGGACCGGGACTTCGCCGTCGCCGGGTTCGGCGGGCGGCACCACATGAAGCTGCGGGACATCCTGGGCCTGCTGCGCGACTCCTACTGTCGCACCGTCGGCACCGAGTACATGCACATCGCGGACCCGGAGCAGCGCGCCTGGCTGCAGGAGCGCATCGAGGTCCCGCATCAGAAGCCCTCGGTCGTCGAGCAGAAGTACATCCTCTCGAAGCTCAACGCCGCGGAGGCGTTCGAGACCTTCCTGCAGACGAAGTACGTCGGGCAGAAGCGGTTCTCGCTCGAGGGCGGGGAGACCGTCATCCCGCTGCTCGACGCCGTGCTGGACAAGGCCGCCGAGAACGAGCTCGACGAGGTCGTCATCGGCATGCCCCACCGCGGCAGGCTCAACGTGCTGGCCAACATCGTCGGCAAGCCCATCAGCCAGATCTTCCGCGAGTTCGAGGGCAACCTCGACCCGGGCCAGGCGCACGGCTCCGGCGACGTCAAGTACCACCTGGGCGCCGAGGGCAAGTACTTCCGGATGTTCGGCGACGGCGAGACGGTCGTGTCGCTCGCGTCGAACCCGTCGCACCTCGAGGCGGTGGACCCGGTGCTCGAGGGCATCGTCCGCGCCAAGCAGGACCTGCTGGACAAGGGCGACGGCGGCTTCACCGTCCTGCCGCTGATGATGCACGGGGACGCGGCGTTCGCGGGCCAGGGCGTGGTCGCGGAGACGCTGAACCTCGCGCTGCTGCGCGGGTACCGCACCGGCGGCACCGTGCACGTCGTCGTCAACAACCAGGTCGGGTTCACCACGGCGCCGGAGCACTCGCGCTCGTCGCAGTACAGCACGGACGTCGCGAAGATGATCGACGCGCCGGTCTTCCACGTGAACGGGGACGACCCCGAGGCCTGCGTGTGGGTGGCCAAGCTGGCGGTCGAGTACCGCCAGCGCTGGAACAACGACGTCGTGATCGACATGATCTGCTACCGCCGCCGCGGCCACAACGAGGGCGACGACCCCTCGATGACGCAGCCGGCGATGTACGACGTCATCGACGCCAAGCGCTCGGTGCGCAAGATCTACACCGAGTCCCTCATCGGCCGCGGCGACATCACGATGGAGGAGGCCGAGCACGCGCTCAAGGACTTCTCCTCGCAGCTGGAGCACGTGTTCAACGAGGTCCGCGAGCTGGAGAAGAACCCGCCCGTGGTCTCCGCCTCGGTCGAGGGCGAGCAGCAGATCCCGCAGGACCTGGACACGTCGGTCCCGCTGGAGGTCGTGCACCGGATCGGGGACGCGCACGTCGACCTGCCCGAGGGCTTCACGCCGCACCAGCGGGTCAAGCCGGTGCTGCTCAAGCGGGAGAAGATGTCCCGCGAGGGCGACATCGACTGGGCCTTCGGCGAGCTGCTCGCGTTCGGCTCGCTCGCGCTGGACGGCAAGCTGGTCCGGCTCTCCGGCCAGGACTCGCGGCGCGGCACGTTCGTGCAGCGGCACTCGGTGGTCATCGACCGCAAGACGGGCGCGGAGTACTACCCGCTGCGCCACCTCGGTCGGGACCAGGGCCGGTTCCTGGCGTACGACTCCGCGCTGTCGGAGTTCGCCGCCCTCGGGTTCGAGTACGGCTACTCGGTCGCCAACCCGGACGCCCTGGTGATGTGGGAGGCGCAGTTCGGCGACTTCGTCAACGGCGCACAGTCGATCATCGACGAGTTCATCTCGTCCGGTGAGGCGAAGTGGGGCCAGTTCTCGGACGTCGTGCTGCTGCTGCCGCACGGGCTCGAGGGCCAGGGGCCGGACCACTCGTCGGGCCGCATCGAGCGGTTCCTGCAGCTCTGCGCCGAGGGCTCGATGACGGTCGCGCTCCCCTCCGAGCCCGCGAACTACTTCCACCTGCTGCGCAGGCAGGCCCTCGACGGGGTCCGCCGTCCGCTCGTCGTCTTCACACCGAAGTCGATGCTGCGGAACAAGGCCGTCGTCTCGCCGATCTCGGACTTCACCGGCGGCCGCTTCCGCCCGGTGATCGACGACCCGGACTTCCGTTCCGCGGACGGGCCCGCCGCCTCGGTCAAGAAGGTCCTGCTCTGCAGCGGCAAGATCTTCTGGGAGCTGCACCAGCAGCGGCGGAAGCGGGAGATCACGGACACCGCGATCGTCCGCGTCGAGCAGCTGTACCCGGTCCCGGACCGGCAGCTGGCCTCCGTGCTGGAGCGCTACCCGAACGCCTCGGACGTCCGCTGGGTCCAGGAGGAGCCGGCGAACCAGGGCGCGTGGCCGCAGATGGGCCTGCTGCTGCCCGAGATGCTCCCCGAGCGGCTCACCGGCATCAGGCGGGTCTCCCGCCGCCGGATGGCCGCCCCCGCCGCGGGCTCGTCGAAGGTGCACGAGGTCGAGCAGCGGGAGCTGATCGACAAGGCCTTCGCGTAGGGATGTACTTCACGGACCGGGGCATCGAGGAGCTCGGTGCCCGACGAGAGGGCGAGACGGTCAGCATCGAATGGCTGACCGCCCGCCTCCAGTCCTTCGTCGACGAGCACCCGACGTACGAGGACGCCGTAGAACGCCTCGCCACATACCTGGCGCGCGACGACGCGGACGACTGACCCGGCCCATTATGGAACCGTAACGGGTTTGGGTGCTGGGCTCGATCCCATTATGGAACCGTAATGGGCTCCAGGCCGGGTGCGGAGCCCATTATGGTTCCGTAATGGGATCCGGCCGTCAGTCGTGCGGGTGGGCGAGGGCCGCCTGAATCTCGGCGATCATCCGCCGCGGGGTTCGGAGGAGGGCGGCGGTGACGAAGACGACGCGCCAGCCCGCCGACTGAACCCGGTTCAGCCGGGCTCGGTCATGGTTGAGCGCCCAGAGCTGGTTCTCCCGCCAGGACCCGTCGTACTCGACGGCGACCCTCCGCTTCGGGAAGGCGAGGTCGACCTGCGCGATGCGCTCACCCTCGACCTCGATCCAATGCTGGGCGACGGGGTCCAGCCCGGCGAGGACGAGGTGCACCCGGACCTTGGACTCCGGATGGGAGTCCGCTACCCCCGTGGCCAACGCCTCCGCCTGCCGGGCGATCCTGATCCCCTTGTCCCGGCGGCTCCGTAGCGCGGCGGCGAGCGTCGGGCGGTCGATGATTCCCGCCTTGAGCGCCTGGTCGAGATCAGCGACCGACTCCGGCAGAGGCCGCCCGAGGAGCAGGTCGAGACCCATCCGCAGGGGCGACGCGAGATTTCCGGGCCCCCAGGGCGCGTAGTCCTCGGGCGCGAGCTCGGTCCGTCTGAGCAAGACTCCCGTTCGACGACCGACCCGGAGCTCCAACGGCGCGACGACGTGCACGGGATCGTCGGTCCAACACACCTGCGCACCGCGGAGTGTGGCCGCGGACCGCCCGGTGATCACGGTTCCGGCGGGGAGGGCGAGGGCGGCGGCTCGAGTCCGGAGCTCATGGGTGACGGGAACTCCGGTCCAGGTGTAGACGTCCCGGAAGAGGCGTTGCACGCGATCCGTTCGCAGATCGTCCCGGTGGAGGAAGCCGGCGGCGACGGCCTCGGAGCCGCGGAAGAGGTCGAGGTGGGCGATGGACTGTCCAGAGCGATTCATGGCCCCACGGTCACCGACCGCCCCGACATCCTCGGCTCCGCAAGCGCCGCCGACGCCGACCTGTCCACACCCCCCACCCCACCCCACCGCCCGCCCCCATTACGGAACCATAATGCGCTCCGGACACGGAGCGAATCCCGTTAAGGATCCATAATGGGCTCAGGACCGGGCCGAGAACCCGTTAAGGATCCATAATGGGTTCCTCGGGGGTCAGCGGCGGAAGCCGAACCTGGGGCGGTTGATCAGAGCCATCAGGTTCTCGTGGGCCTCGTACATCTCCTGCTCGTTCCTCGCCAGGTCTCCCGGGTCGGCGTGCGGGTCGGGGCGCGGGAAGGGCGGGACGGTCATCCACGGCTCCCCCCACATCGCGTCCAGCACCGTCTCCCAGTGTGTGTGCACCGCCAGCCTGCTCATCCCGGTGCGTTCCGCGATCGCGCGCAGCCGGTCGTCCAGCATCCCGAAGCGGCGTTCGAGGTCCTCGACGCGCGCGGCCTCCCGCTCCCGGCGCTCCCCGGACGCGTCGCTGATCATCCCGGTGATCCGGCGGTACTCCTCGGCCGCGGAGCTCATCCCGCCCCCCTCGGCACGATCACGACGTCCGGACGCGCGTGCCGCGCCCGGTCGAAGAACAGCCCTCGGCCCGACCGCGGGGACCACGAGGTCGACGCGGTCGGGGCGAAGGGGTTCAGCTCGGAGCCCTGGACGTCCAGCGCGATCCAGGCCCCGACGTCGTCGACGCTCGCGGACAGCGACAGCAGCTGCTTGAGCCTGCTCGCCGACCGCCACCAGCCCAGCACGTGCACCCCCACCTCCGGCCCGAACCGCACGACGGTCCGCAGCGCCTCCGTGCCCGGCCGTTCCAGCAGCGGGTCCGCCGCGTCCGCCCCAGCCACGAGCAGGTAGACGGGGGTCCGCCCGCCGCCGGCGGCCCGCGCCGTGACCTCCGCGGCCAGGCTCTGGACGAGCGCCCGGTACCCGTCCAGCCGGACGGTCTCGACCGCCGACTCGGGGTGCGCGGACAGTGCCGCGACGGGCAGCTCCGCCGCCAGCGGGGCCACCACGAAGCGGGATCCGAGCGGCGCACTGACCCCCAGCCCCGCGGCGATGCCGCCGAGCACCGCCACCGCGTCCGCCGTCGAGGACCCGAGCACCGCGACGTTGCGGCCGGGCGTGTCCGGCAGGTCGACGGTCGCCGCGCTCCCCCGCATGTCGATCACCTGTCCGACGACGGCGGCGGGTCTGCCCGGCACCAGGTCCGCCAGCAGGTCCGTGACCAGCGGGGCCCGGGCGCCGTCGAACACCCGCGGCGGGACGGGCCCGCCCGGACCCGCCTTCGCGAGCGCCGCCGAGTACGCCACGCGTTGCACCTCGTGCACCGCCGAGCCCGCGCCGGCGTCGGGGATCCGGGCGATCTCGTTGGCGTGCTTCATCCCGGACTCGTGGTTCACCACCGCGT
>Ga0207641_10000705_pt1 | contig 35934 bp, 34 predicted proteins | sample KBSSwiS62_FD_184306 | JGI IMG/M metagenome (GOLD analysis project Ga0207641, IMG submission 184306) | Switchgrass rhizosphere microbial communities from Kellogg Biological Station, Michigan, USA - KBS Switchgrass S6-2 (SPAdes) (version 2) | ecosystem: Host-associated > Plants > Roots >... | reverse complement strand
CGTCGGGGCTCGACATTCCGATGAAGGTGGCGGACCTCTTCGGCGCCGGCGTGCCGGTCTGCGCGCTCGACTACGGCGCCTGCCTGGCCGAGCGTGTGCGTCATGGCGACAACGGACTGCTGTTCTCGACGGCCCGTCAACTGGCCGACGTCCTGTTCGATCTGTTCGAGACTTATCCGGCCGATCAGTCGTCGCTCGACCGTTTGCGCAACGGCGCGCGCAAGTCCGCGCGACCGACGTGGGAAGAAGGCTGGGTGCGCGACGCGAAGCCGGTGCTCCTGCCCGGTCAGTCCTGAATGGCACATATAATGAGCGTTTCCTGAGGGATCGCTCATGCCGGATGTGGCTAGCCGTTCAGACGTAGAAATCCTCGACAACTTCATCGGCGGGCGCTGGGTCAGCGCTCAGACGACCGAATTCTTCGACGTGCACAACCCTGCGGTCGGCGACGTCATCGGACGGACACCGCTGTCGACTGGCGCCGATGTCGACGCCGCCGTGCGGGCGGCGACCGACGCGTTTCCCGCCTGGCGCGACACGCCGGTCAACGCGCGCGCGCAGGTGCTCTATCGCTTCAAGGCCCAGCTCGAAGCGAACTTCGAGGAGATGGCTCGCATCGTCACCACCGAGCACGGCAAGACGCTCGACGAGGCGCGCGGCAGCGTCCGGCGGGGCATCGAATGCGTCGAAGTGGCGTGCGGCGCACCCTCGCTGATGCAGGGCTTTGGCCTGGAAGACATCTCGCAGGGGATCGACTGCCATGTCGTGCGCCAGCCCCTCGGCGTCTGCGCTGCCATCGCGCCTTTCAACTTTCCGGCGATGGTGCCGATGTGGTTTCTGCCGTTTGCGATTGCCACCGGCAACACCTTTGTCCTGAAGCCATCGGAGCAGGTCCCGCTCTCGCAGCGCAAGATGGTCGATCTGCTGAGCCGCTGCGACCTGCCATCGGGCGTCGTCAACATCGTCAACGGCGGCCGCGACGTCGTCAATGCCATCTGCGATCACCCCGGTATTCGCGCCGTGTCGTTCGTCGGCTCGACGCCGGTTGCGAAACACGTCTACCAGCGCGGAACGCACGCGGGCAAGAGGGTTCAGGCTCTCGGCGGCGCGAAGAACTTCGTCGTAGTCATGCCGGACGCGAACTTCGATCGTTCGATCGGCATCATCACCGAATCGTTCTACGGCTGCGCGGGCGAGCGGTGCCTCGCCGGCAGCATGCTGGTGCCGGTGGGCGACGCGCACGTCGAGTCCCGCGATCGCCTGGTGGCTAGTGCCCGGGCGCTGAAGGTCGGTGATGGCATCGAACCCGGCGTGACGATGGGGCCGGTCATCAGCGCCGGGCACAAGGAGCGCGTACTGGGCTACATCAACCAGGGCGTCGCCGAGGGCGCGAAGCTGCTGATGGACGGGCGCGGCACGCGGGTGGCGGATCGGCCCCGGGGTTATTTCGTGGGCCCGACCATTTTTGACGAGGTGTCGCCGAAGATGTCGATCGGGCACGACGAAATCTTCGGGCCGGTCGCGTCCATCTGTCCGGTGAAGACGCTGGAGGAAGCGATCGCGATGATGAAGGCGCATCCCAACGCGAACGCGACGTCGATCTTCACGTCGAGCGGCAAAGCCGCCCGTGAGTTTGCGAAGCACGCCACGGCGTCGATGGTCGGCGTCAATATCGGCGTCGCGGCGCCGATGGCATATTTCCCGTTCGGCGGCGCGAAGGACAGTTTTTTCGGCGACCTGAAGGCGCACGGGCGCGACGGGATTGAGTTCTACACGGATAAGAAGGTGACGATCTCCCGGTGGTTCTGAGCCTGGGCCACGCTCTATCACGAAGGCCCGCTTCGTGTTTCTTCGAGTCTTCGTGATAACCGTCGCAGGGACATCCATGAAAACGCTCATCAAGAACGGCACGGTCGTCACGGCGACGGATCAATACAAAGGCGACATCCTCGTCGAGGGCGAGACGATCAGCGTCATTGGCACCGCCCTGGACATCCACGCCGACAAGGTGATCGATGCGGCCGGCAAGTACGTGCTGCCGGGCGGCATCGACGTGCACACCCACCTCGATATGCCGTTTGGCGGCGCTACGTCGGCTGACGACTTCGAGACCGGCACGCGAGCCGCCGCCTTTGGCGGCACGACCTCCATCGTCGACTTCGCTATTCAGTACAAGGGGCAAACCCTTCACCACGCGTGGGAAACCTGGATGAAGAAGGCCGAGGGCAAGGCCGTGGTGGACTACGGCTTCCACATGATCATGACCGACATGAACGATCAGGTGGAGCAGGAGATGGACGCGCTGGTCCGTCAAGGCGTGACCTCGTTCAAGCTGTTCATGGCCTATCGCGGCGTCTTCATGCTCGACGACGGGAGCATCTTCAAGGCGCTGCTGCGGACCGGCCGAAACGGCGGGACGATCTGCATGCACGCCGAGAACGGCGACGTCATCGACGTTCTGGTCCAGCGCGCGCTCGCCGCCGGCCACACCGCGCCCAAGTACCATGCGCTGACGCGCCCGCCGCGCGCCGAAGCCGAGGCGACGCACCGCGCGATCGCGCTCGCGGAAATCGCCGACGTCCCGATCTACATCGTCCACTTGTCGGCGGCCGAGGCGCTCGAGAAGGTCACAGAGGCGCGCGATCGAGGCCTGCTCGCGTACGCCGAGACGTGCCCGCAGTATCTGTTCCTGTCGTATGACAACTACGAGGAGCCGGACTTCGGCGGCTCGAAGTACGTGATGAGCCCGCCGCTACGCGACAAGGCGAAACAGGATCAGCTGTGGCGGGGACTCAAGTTCAACGATCTGCAGTGCGTCTCCACCGATCACTGCCCGTTCTGCATGAAGGAAAAGCGGCTGGGCGAGAACGATTTCTCGAAGATCCCAAACGGCGCGCCCGGCATCGAAACCCGCATGAGCCTGGTCTACGACGGCGGCGTCCGAGCGGGCCGGATATCCCTGAACCGGTTCGTGGAACTGACCTCCACCTCGCCTGCGAAGATCTTCGGCCTCTTTCCACGCAAAGGCACGATTGCGCCAGGCTCGGACGCCGACATCGTCGTGTTCGATCCCAATCGGACCATCACGCTCTCGGCGAAGACGCTGCACATGAAGGTCGACTACAACCCGTACGAAGGCCGCCAGGTGACCGGCGCGACAGACACCGTGCTGTCGCGGGGCCGAGTAATCATCGAGGACGGGAAATTCGTGGGACGCGCGGGCGCAGGCTCCTTCTTGAAACGCGCGACGCGCAGCTAGACACTGGTTCGGACGGTGATAGTACGTAGCCGCCGAATCGTCCTACCGGATGGCGTTCGTCCAGCCACGATCCACATCCAGGACGGAACAATCACGCGCATCGGACCGTACGAAGACTGGAGCGACGTTCGCGACGGGCGGAGCGCGCCTGAGGCTTCAGCCGAGCGTTACGACGCCGGCAACCTCGTTGTCTCGCCGGGCATCGTCGACACTCATGTCCACATCAACGAGCCGGGCCGCACCGATTGGGAGGGGTTCGACACCGCGACGCGGGCGGCCGCGGCCGGTGGCGTAACCACGGTCGTCGACATGCCGCTGAACAGCGTGCCGGCGACGACGACGGCGGCGGCGCTCGAGGCCAAGCGGACCGCGGCGCGAGGCCAGTGTCACGTCGACGTCGCGTTCTGGGGCGGTGTCGTGCCTGGCAACGCCGCGCACCTCGAAGCGCTCGTCGAGGCAGGCGTTCGCGGCTTCAAATGTTTTCTGGTGCCGTCGGGAGTGGACGAATTCCCGGCGGTCGACGAACGCGATCTGCGGGAAGCCCTACCAATCCTGTCCAGACGTCGAGTACCGCTGCTCGTCCATGCGGAGGCACCCGCGCTCATTCAGTCGCCCGGCCTTCGCTCGGATCGAGACTCACGAGTTTCGGCCCTTCGGCAAGCTCAGGGCCGTCCCGAGCATCGTCGAGGGACGGCGAGGCAGGCTGAGGCGGCCTATCAGACGTATCTCGCCACGCGTCCGCCCGAAGCCGAAGTCGACGCGATTCGGATGATCGCGCGCCTGGCGCGGGAATTCGGGGCGTGCGTACATATCGTCCATGTCGCGTCGGCCGAAGCGGCCGACGAGGTGGCGTGCGCAAAGGCGGACGGCGTCGCCATCACCGCCGAAACGTGTCCGCACTACCTGACGTTCGCCGCCGAAGACGTCCCGGACGGTGCCACTGAATTCAAGTGCGCGCCGCCGGTCCGCGAGGCGCGTCACCGAGCGGCGCTCTGGCGTGCCCTCGCTGACGGCACTCTCGACCTCGTCGCCACCGATCATTCGCCGGCGCCGCCGGCGCTAAAATGCCCGGGCGATTTCATGAAGGCGTGGGGCGGGATCGCTTCGCTCGAACTGTCGCTCGCTGCAGTGTGGACCGCTCGCGAAGTCTCGAGTATCACGTCGCAACTCTCAGAGTCGCGGAGCGGTCAGCGCCCTTTGAGCCTTGAGCCTTCAGATTTGAGACTTGAGACGTCAAACTTGAGAGTTGATCTGTGTTCTGTGGCCGGCTGGATGAGCGAAGCGCCGGCCAGACTCGCCGGCCTCGGCGACCGTAAGGGCCGAATCGCCCCAGGCTACGACGCGGATCTCGTTGTCTGGGATCCTGACGCGGCGTGGACCGTCGATCCCTCGCGGCTGCAGCAGCGGCACAAGGTGACGCCGTACGCAGGCCGTCACCTGGTTGGACAAGTCCAGACAACATTCCTCCGCGGCACGCCGGTGTGGCGGGACGGGCGGCTCATCGCCGTCGGATCGGGTGACCTGCTATGACCGCGACGTTTCTCGACCTCGTTGATCTCGCCTCGGAGCGGCTCGGCGGCTCGGTCGTCGCCGCCAACGACGAGTTCTTCGCGCCGAAGGAGGCCCTCATCAACCCTGCCGCGCCCATCTGGATCGAGGGCAAGTACACCGAACGCGGCAAATGGATGGACGGCTGGGAGACGCGCCGCCGGCGCGATGGCGGCGATCAGGACTGGTGCATCGTCCGTCTCGGCGCGCGCGGCGTCGTACGCGGTGTCGACGTTGAGACGACGTGTTTCAAGGGGAATTTTCCGGAGTCGTGCGCCGTTGACGCGTGCGACACGAGTCCATTGGCGGCGGCCGACGAGCTATCGCGCGCCTCGTGGCGCGAGGTCGTGCCGCGGACCACGCTGGCCGGCGACTCGCACAACCCGATCGCCGCGGCCGTCGAGGCAAGGGCGACCCACGTGCGTCTGCGCATCTTTCCGGACGGCGGAGTGGCCCGGCTCCGGGTCCATGGCGAGGTCACGCCGGACTGGGACCGGCTGCGAAAGCGCGGCGACGTCGACCTCGCGGCTGTCGAGCACGGCGGCCTTGTGGTCGCCTGCAGCGACATGTTCTTCGGCTCCCGCCACAACTTGATCATGCCGGGCGATGCGACCCACATGGGCGATGGCTGGGAGACGAAGCGGCGGCGTGGCGCCGGGCACGATTGGACGATCGTCCGGCTCGGGACCGCGGGCGCGATTCGACGAGTGGAGATCGACACGCGCCACTTCAAGGGGAACGCGCCGGGTGCCTGCAGCCTGGAAGGCGCGGCGGGTGAACCGGGACGCGACCTCGCCGGGTTGCAGTGGGGAGATCTGCTGGCGCGCACCGCCCTCCAACCGCATACCAGGCACGCCTTCGAGGACGACCTGCGCCCGCTTGGCGACATCACACACGTGCGGTTCAACATTTATCCCGACGGCGGGGTCGGGCGCCTGCGCCTTTTTGGCCGGCCCCGATAGAGCAAACCGCAGAGAACGCAGAGACCGGAGAGAAAGAACGTATCTTTTCTCTGCGATCTCCGTGCGCTCTGCGGTTATGTTCTTGTCACATGCGCCTCGAGGAGGTCAACGCACTCGGCGAGGAATCCGCCGCCCGCACACTCCGCCGCTGCTGCGGATCGTCACGGTGGGCCCAGGCGATGGTGCGGACGAGGCCGTTTCCGAGCGCTGCGGCGATGATGGACCTCGGCGACGCCGTCTGGGTGTCGCTCGATGCCGCCGATTGGTTCGAGGCGTTCGCGGCCCATCCGCGGATCGGGGAAGGACCCGCGGGCGTCGGTTCGAGCGAAGCCAGAAACGCGCGCTGGGAAGGCGAGGAGCAGTCGGGCGCGCGGTTGGCCGACGCTGACGCGCGTCGCCGGCTGGCCGAGGGAAACCGTCAGTACGAGGCGCGGTTCGGCTACATTTTCATCGTTTGCGCGACGGGAAAGTCGGTCGAGCAGATGCTGGAGATGCTCGAGGCGCGCCTGAAGAACGACCCCCACGAGGAATTGCGGATTGCCGCCGAAGAGCAGCGGCAGATCACGAGGTTGCGGCTCGGCAAGTTGCTGGACGAGGAGACAGGCGCCCGCCACATGATCACGACACATGTGCTCGACACCGCCCGCGGCGGGCCCGCCGTCGGCATGACGGTGATTCTCGAAATGCGGCATGCCAGCGAGTGGAGTCCCATCGGCCGCGGGACGACCGACGAAAGCGGACGTGTCACATCACTCACCACCGACAAAGAACTTGCACCGGGGACGTACCGCCTCACCTTCGACACCGGGACCTACCATCGCGACCAGGGTGTCGGTATGCCGTTTTTTCCAGAGGCGAAGATCACGTTCAGCGTGCGCGATCCCGACGAGCACTATCACGTGCCGCTGCTGTTGAGTCCATTCGGCTACAGCACGTATCGGGGAGCATGATTATTCCCATCCATCCTGTCCTTTGTGTTTATTCAAAGGTGGTTGAACCCGGATGTCAGTTCTAGCGTGGAATCGATACGGCAAATCGCGCGTCCGGCTGGTCAAGGTCCGCCGGCCGCCGGGTGATGCGCCGCACGAACTGGTCGATCTGACGATCGACGTCCAGCTCGAGGGGGCGTTCGACGCGGTGTATGTCGAGGGTGACAACGCGCCGTGCGTCGCCACCGACACGATGAAGAACACAGTGTATGCGCTGGCGCGACAGGATTCCCTCGCGCATGTGGAGGCGTTTGCCGGCCGCCTGGCGGATCACTTCATCGCGAAGCCGGCGGTGGCGCGCGTCACCGTCAGCGCGGTGGAGCATCGCTGGGATCGTCTCGGCGCGCACGCCTTCGTGCAACCGGGCGGCGAGCAATGGACCGCCGTCGTGACGCGAGACGCCGGCGGGTCTTCCGTGGTCTCAGGATTGGCGAACCTCGTCGTCCTCAAGACGACCGACTCGGCGTTTTCAGGATTTCCGCGCGATGCCTACACGACCTTGCCGGAGACGGAAGAGCGGATTCTCGCGACGTCCGTCACCGCGGCCTGGCGGTATCGCGCCGGTGTGATCGGCGTTGCAGCCCGCGATCGGATTCGAGCGGCGCTCGTCGAGACGTTTGCCGCCCACGACAGTCGTTCGGTGCAGCACACGCTCTATGCAATGGCCGAGGCGGCGCTCCAGTCGTGTGCCGAGATCGACGACATTACGCTAACGATGCCGAATCGCCATCACTTGCTCGTCGATCTGGGACCGTTCGGGCTCGACAACCCGAACGAGATCTTCGTGGCGACCGACCAGCCGTTTGGGTTGATCGAGGCGACCGTACGACGTTCGCTCAGCTGAGCCGTCGCGCTCCATCGAGCGGCCGGATAAACTGCTATGGAGGGTGGGGCTCAAGCCGAGCCAGGGAGAACCATGGGGACAGACCTGTCGACGACGTTCACCGGCATCAGATTCCAGAACCCGTTTCTGCTGTCGTCGGCGCCGCCGACCGAATCGGAATCGAACATCGTGCGGGCGTTCGATGTTGGCTGGGGCGGAGTCGTCACCAAGACGATCGGACTCCATCCGGTCGTCAACGTGGTGGGGCCGAAGACCAAGTTCCTGCGTGCTGACGCGGACTCGCCGCGGTTGTCGATGAAGAAGCGCCCCGGCGCGGCGTTGCACTCGTCGTGGAACTGGGAGCTGATTTCGGACAAGACGCTCGACTGGTGGGTGCCCCGGCTCGGGCGAATCAAGAAGGCCTATCCCAGTCATATTCTCGTGGCGTCGATCATGGCCGGTTCGGGCAACGACACCGAGCTCCGGCACTGGCAGGAGCTGGCAATCGCCTGTCAGGAGCAGCGCTGTGACGCGCTGGAGCTCAACCTGTCCTGCCCGCACATGGATCGCCCCGACATGGGATCGAACGTCGGCAAGGACAAAGAGCTGGTGTCGATAGTCGCGAAGGCGGTCAAGGAAGTCGCGAAGATTCCAGTCTGGGCCAAGCTGACGCCGTCGACGACGGACATCGTGGTCGAGGGGCGCGGCGCGTTTCTCGGTGGCGCCGACGCCATTGTCTCGTCGAACACGTTCACGTCGCTCCCGCTGATCGACCCCGAGACCCTTGACTTCGAAGTGCAGGTCGACGGCTTTGTGTCCACCGGCGGGTTGGGCGGTCCGGCGATCCTGCCGCTGTCGCTCGCGAAAATGTCGCAGCTCACACAAGCGTTCCCGAATCGCAGCTTCTCGGGCATCGGCGGCATCTCGACGTTCGATCACGCGCTGAACTATTTCCTGCTCGGGTGCGGGACGGTTCAGGTGTGCACGGCCGCGATGCTGGATCACGCGATCGGGCCGAACGTGATCAAAGACTTGAACCAGGGCCTGGCGCGCTTCCTCGAGACCCACGCCGATCGTGGCTGGAAGAACCTCGACGACTTCGTCGGCCTGCGGCGCGACCGCGTTGTGTCGCAGTCGAAGATCCGCCGGCCGGACGAGAAGGACTATCGCGGCGGGTATGAAGCGGAAGGCTACGCGGAGCCGGTGACGACGTCGGGGACTAGGGAACTAGGGGACTAGGGGACTCCAGTCCCCTAGTCCCCAGTCCCCATGTCCCCGCTACGTTTCCGTATACGCCCAAGCACCGGCGATGCCGGCGATGACAATCTCAGGAAGTCCCCACACCACGCTGATGCCCATTGGGGTTGTCGGGAAGACGTGCGTCACCAGGATGAACATCGTCGGATACACGTACGCCAGAAACCATACGGTCAGCGCGGCGCAAGAAGCTGTCGACACACCCGGACCAAAACGCGGGCGGATCGCGGCATACAGCCAGACCGTAGAGATGCCGAGCGCAAAACCAAGCGCGACGAAGATGCCGATTTGACCACCGCCGATCGGCGGCAGGTTCAGCGCTTTCATCGCCGCCTCCATGTCTTTCGCGATCACGAAAGTGTTCAGCACGAACTCGCTGCAGTTGATCAGGAAGCCCGCCAGCAGCCCGCCGACGATGACACGGCCCAGGTTGATCCGGCCCATCTGAAACCTCCCGTTATTTCCTCTACCGGCGCCGCTTGGAACTGCGCGCCGCCTTGGCTCTGCGTCCTGACGTGTATGGTCCGATCTTGTGTTTCTTTGGCCCGACCTCGAACGTGATCTGGCCGAAATAGCCGACGACGCCGACGGTGTTGATGTTGGTGCCGGAAACGTTGCGCACGAGGAGCACGACCTTGTGATTGCTCTCGTTTAGAACCGCCACGCAGGCGGGCACGTGCGCGAGACCGCCGGGATCCGAGGCGATCACGCAATCGTTCGAATACGACTGGCCGCCATCGTTGAACGAGCTAGGATTGCCGAGCGCCGGGAAGTGAATGCTGCTGTACGGAATGTCGAGTTCCATCGTGATGCCCGCTACCGCGGCGGTCGACGGGTTGAAGAACGCCTTGCCGATCCGGAAGTCGACTACGAGCGTGTCTGCGCTGAGCTTCTTGTAGCGATACAGCAGCAGATCCGCGGCCGCGACATTGACGGTCGCGCCGGGAGTGGAGCCGCTGAAGAGTCCGAAAGCAATGTGACTGAGTGGGATGTTCGTCCAGGCCATTCGACCTCCTGTCGTGCGCCGTGCGGGCAAGCAGTGTGTTGGATGGCGCGCCGGATGTCAAACGCGCTACGGTGAGGTCGTTTCGAGCCTGGCGCTCGGCAAGTGGGAAGGTGAAAGAGGGCAGCACCGCTCATCGCGTCCTGCGCCGCCGCTCGTTCCCGGTCCCGGCGCGCGCTGATGACTCGCGAATCGGCTCAAGTTACTACGCCGCGTTTCGCGTGCGGTCATACCTGCGTGCGAACCTTGAGAATCTTCACGAACGACTTGCAGCGCAACTCCTCGAGCGTGAGGCCGCTCTTCTCGACGGCCTCGTCTTCGGTAATCGCGCCGCAGTTCATCGCGCGCAGGAAATAGTTCAATAGTCCCTGTCCGGTCGCGGCGTCGTCGAACACGTCGCCGACGAGCGTGGCCTGCGCGGCCTTCTGCACGAAGTTGCGGAGCCGATCCGACGCCGCGTCGAGTCCTTCGAGGAAAAACGTATACACGGCGGCGTAGCGCGTCGGCAGCTGCGCGGGGTGAAGATCCCACCCCTGGTAAAAGCCGGTGACCAGCGAGTGCCGGATGTGCTCGTAGTGCTGACGCCAGGCGCGATGCACGACCTCGCGTGAACCAATCGGCATCACGTTGGTGGCGCCGTCGGACAGCCAGAGTCCGGTGCCCGCCAGCGACACCTGCATCACGTGCTTGGCGAAATCACACACCGGGTGGAGCATGTGCTGATGCGCGGCGGTGATACTGCAGGCGGCGGTGTAGTCATAGGTGCCGAAATGCGCGGCGACGATGCGCCCGCGCCCCTCGCTGACGAGCCGCGGCAGCGCAACGCTGCCGTCCGCGCCGAAAATCGATTGCGTCGTCTCGATCATCAGCTCGAAGCGCAGCACGCCGGCCGGCAGCTCGCGCCAGTACTCGAAGGCGTCGCAGGCCGAAGCGAGCGCCGCGACCTGGTCGGGCGCGGTGACCTTCGGCAGCGTGACCACGAAGTTGTGCGGCACCTTGCCGTCCGTCCGCTCGACGAGCCTCGTCAGGAAGAGATCGAATGTGCGCAGGCTGCGCCGCTTCAGCTCCTCGTTCAGCGGCTTGATCCGGATACCGATTCCTGGTGGCAGCCGGCCCGCCGCCAGCGCGGCCGCGACTTCCTCCGCCGCCGACTGGGCGACGCGATCCTCTTCATCGTCCGGCCGGTTGCCGAAGCCGTCCTCGAAATCGATGCGGAAATCCTCCACCGGCTCGCGGGTCAGCTTGTCGATGATGCGGAGGTAGACGCGATCGGCGAGCGCGCGATCCAGGCCCAGCACGCCGGCGAGCGTGGCCGCGTCTGGCGCATGATCCTGCAGCGCGCGCAGCGCCAGCGCGCCGAGCTTCTGCGCGGCGTCGGCCTTGAAGAGGTGCGCCCCGCCGTAGACCGTGTGAACCGGCTGCCTCGCGGGCCCATCACCCGGGAACTGTTCGGCGACGCGCTCGTTCGCCTTGTCGAGCGCATCGAGAAACGTCGTCAGCGCGGCTTCCGGAATGGAGGTATCCGACATGACGCGGCAGTATAATCCTCCACCCACACTATGAGACGCGCCACGGTCCTCGGGTTGACGTTCGTGGTGGCCGTCCACTCGGTCGCGGCGCAGGATACGACGCGGTTTGGCGACGACGCCGCGCAGAACCTGTTCGTCCGAAGCCGTGCCGCCGTCGCGCACGCGGGCACGGTGACGCAGCTGCGGTCGCTGGTGCTCCGGGGCCACCTCCGGACGATGGCCGACAATGGCGCGCCGCTCGATGGCGCGATCGAGATCAAGGTTCTGCTGCCGGACAACTTTCTGAGGATCGAGACCTATGCCGCCGTCCAGCGGTTCCTGGGTTTTTCCGGCAAGTCGTTGCTGACGGCGATTCGCGAGGGCAATCGCATCGAATTACCGCCGGAGAAAGCGGCGCCGCAAATGCTTCGCGCCACGCAAGCGCATTTCACGCGGCTGATGCTCGGCGCCGCCACCTTCATCACGTCCGACCGGCAGATGACGATCCGTTCATCGGGAGGCGCGGTAGCGATGGTCGATCCGCGCGAGTCCGCCCGGGCCGCGATTGGGTCATCGACGCCGCAAAGTGCGGCCGGCAGCGCGTGGTGACGAACCCCGGGCTGGATCCGTTCTCGCTCGACGTGCAGAGCGAAAACTTTTTTGTTCGCATCGTCGTCGACAGCATCACGCGGATACCCGTCGAGCTGGTGTTCGCGGGCGGGAAGCAGGAGCCAACCCACGTGGCGTTCGGCGATCGCCGCACGGTTGCCGGCTTCGATTTGCCGTACCTGATGACGACGACCGCCGGCGGCCGAACGCTGGAACGAGTGGTGTTCGACGAGATCCTGGTGAATCCCGAATTGAGCAAAGCCGACTTCCGAATCGATCGCAAGTAGCGGTCCCGCCGCACCGTCCGGTTGAGCGTCGGCAGTCGTCGTTACGGCGACGTCTGCCGGCGGTTCGCGACCCGGATTCCCACGCTCCCGCGCGTCACGCCGATTTCGACCGCCGGCGAGCCGACGCTGTTGGTCTCGAACTCCACCTCGTACCATTGACTCATGTCTTTGGCGTCGCCGGCGATCAGTTCGCCGAGCGCCTTCAGCTTTTCGGGAAGGCCGTTCGCGGTGTTCATGAAATCGAAGTGGCCGCCCGCCGTCTGCGCGACGTGCTGCGCCACCAGATCGGGAAAGCCGCCGCCCCGGTATTTCAACGCGAACGCATGGGCGGCAATCCCGCGCTCCGGCAGATCGGTCAGCCATTTGTTGAAGGGCGTCTCGTTCGCCGGCGCGCTGCTCTCGGCGCTGTCGCCGGTCAGGATGACGAACACGGGCCAGCGGTTCTCGAGCTTCCGGAAGTACCGGCTGTCCACCTCGAGGATCGCGTCGCGAAGCGGCGTGGCGCCGCCGTCCGGAAACAGTCCGGCGGCAAACTCGAGCGCCTTGCGCCGGTCGGTCGTCGGCTGCAGACGCACGCGCACCTGCCGGCCGGTCGTGATGAACATGACTTCCGCATCCGCCGGCAGCGCCGCGAGGAACCCGTTCAGGCCCGCCCGGATCGAGTTGATGGCGTTCGCGGTGCCGTCGCTCGTATCGACGAAGATGGCGATCCGCATCGGCGTCGTCGCGAGGCTGGCATTCAGAACGTAACGCAGATGTCCGCCTTCGTTGACCTCGAAGTCCGCAGCGGTCAAATTCAGAATCGGCGCGCCGGCCAGGTCCATGACGCGCACGAACACCCGGCGCATGTGGCCGACGCGCGGCGCGCGTTTCTGCGCCGGTGCGGCAGCGACGACGAGGATGGAACCGGCGACGAGGCAGAACGCGCGAAGGCACGCACGCATGAAACCTCCGGTATAGTCTGCTGATTCTATGACGGTTGCCACCGAACGTCAGCTGCCCGATGGCCGCGTGGAGCTGCGGGACACGCGCACCGTCGAATCGAGTCCCCTTTACAATCACGACCTCGCGCCGGTCCCGATCGCGCGCCGCAATTGGACGACTTACAACTTTGCCGCGCTCTGGGTCAGCATGGCGCACTGCATCCCCACCTACATGCTGGCGTCGGGTTTGATGGCATCCGGCATGAGCTGGAAGCAGGCGCTGTTCACCATCCTGCTGGGCAACACGATCGTCCTCGTGCCGATCCTGCTCAACTCGCATCCGGGCACCAAGTACGGCATTCCGTTTCCGGTCTTTGCCCGCGCCGCGTACGGCACGCTGGGCTCGAACGTGCCCGCGCTGATGCGCGCGCTGGTGGCGTGTGGCTGGTTCGGTATCCAGGCATGGATCGGCGGGGAAGCGCTCCATACGTTCTTCAAGACCGTCATTCCCGGATGGCCGGCGCTGCTCGGAGCCGGAGCGGGCGGACACACCACCACGGAGTGGGTGTCGTTCCTGCTCTTCTGGGGGCTGAACGTCTTCATCATCTATCGCGGTATGGACCTCGTACGCGAGGTCGAGAACTGGGCGGCGCCCTTCGTGCTCGTGATGACCGGCATCCTCGTGTGGTGGGCCATCAGCCGCGCGCAGGGTCTCGGCCCGCTGCTGGCCCAGCCAGGCAAATTTCGAACGCTCGCGGAATTCTGGCCCGTCTTCGTGCCGTCACTGACCGCGATGATCGGGTTCTGGGCCACGCTGTCGCTCAACATGCCCGACTTCACGCGCTTTGGGCGCAGCCAGCGCGAACAGATCGTCGGCCAGGTGGTGGCGCTGCCGACCACGATGTCGGTCTTTGCCCTGATGGGCGTGCTGATCACGAGCGCGACAGCCATCATCTATGGCGAGTCCATCTGGGATCCGGTCGTACTCGTCGGCCGATTCACGTCGCCGATCGTCGTCGCGGTCTCGATGTTCACCGTCGTCGTCGCCACGATTGCCGTGAACATCGCCGCCAACGTCGTGTCGCCGGCCAACGATTTCGCCAACGCCTTTCCACGCCTGATCAGCTTTAAGACCGGCGGGCTCGTGACCGGTATCCTCGGCATCGTGATCCAGCCCTGGAAGCTTCTGGCCGATCCGTCTGGCTACATCTATACCTGGCTGCTCGGCTACTCGGGCGGACTCGGATCGATTGCCGGCGTCCTGGTCGCCGACTACTGGATCGTCCGGCGCCGCGAGCTTCGCCTGGAAGATCTCTATCTGCCGGACGGCATCTATCGCGGCTGGAACGTGCGGGCGATTGGCGCGACCGCAATCGGCTGCGCGCTGGCCTGGGGCGGCTTCGTCGTGCCGGTGCTGAAGCCGCTGTACGACTACGCCTGGTTCGTCGGATTCTTCGCCGCCGGCGCGGCGCATTTGGCGCTGGCCCGACGATAAAGCGCGCCCCGTAGTATCCTTCGCGGACCATGGCCACGGCCGTTCACGTCCCGACGATGACGAAGGCGGAGCGCGCCAACCAGCGGAACGCCGTGCTCGCCGGCTTCCTGGGCTGGACGCTCGATGCGTTCGATTTCTTCATCCTCACGCTCGTCATCGACGACATCGCGAAGTCGTTCGGACGCACTCGGCCCGACATCGCGCTGACGCTCACCGTCGCCTTGGCGGCGCGACCGATCGGCGCCGTCATCTTCGGCATCATGGCCGATCGCTTCGGCCGCCGCCTGCCGCTGATGATCAACGTCGTCTTCTACGCGGTGATTTCGGTGTTGTCGGGGCTCGCGCCCAGCTATCAAGCGTTCCTGATTCTGCGCGTGCTGTTCGGCATCGGCATGGGCGGCGAGTGGGGCGTCGGCGCGTCGCTTGCGCTCGAATCGGCGTCGCCGCGCCTGCGCGGGCTGCTGTCCGGCCTGCTGCAGGAAGGCTACGCACTCGGCAATCTGCTGTCCGCTCTCGCATTCCGTCTGCTGTATCCGTGGTTCGAGACGCTGTACCCGGCAAACGGCTGGCGCCTGATGTTCTTTCTCGGCGGACTCCCGGCGCTGCTCTCGCTGTTCATCCGCGCGAAGGTGAAGGAATCCGACGCGTGGCACGAGCACAAGACCGATTGGGAGACGTACAAGCGGTCGCTGCCGAAATACTGGCAGCGGTTCGTCTACCTCGTGCTGTTCATGACGATGATGAGCTTCATGTCGCACGGGACGCAGGACATGTATCCGACGCTGCTCGGCACGGTCGGCTACTCGAAGGCCCGCATTGCTGATGTGACGATGCTGTCGGGGCTTGGCGCGATTCTCGGAGGACTGGCGTTCGGCTATTACTCGGACAAGGCGGGACGGCGCCGCGCGATGATGATTGCGATGGTCCTCGGGCTGCTTGTCGTCCCCTTCTGGATCTCAGGACACAGCTCGTGGCGCATTCTCGTCGGCGTGTTCCTGATGCAGTTCTTCGTGCAGGGCGCCTGGGGCATCGTTCCGGCGCACGTCAACGAACTGTCGCCGAATCATCTGCGGGGGTTCTTTCCCGGCTTTGCGTATCAGCTCGGCGTGATGTTCGCCGCCAGCATTCCGTTCGTCGAGGCGGCGCTGGGGGAGCGCTTCACCTATACGCAGGCGATGGGCGGTCTCGTCTCGCTGGTTTTCGTGATCGCCTTCATCGTGGTGCTGTTTGGCCCGGAGGCGAAGGGCGTCAGTTTCAGAAAGGCAACGGGGACATAGGGACTGGGGGACTAGGGGACTGACCGCGGTGAGGTCAGTCTAGTCCCCATGTCCCCATGTCCCCATGTCCCCGCATGGATCTCCGACAGCTCGAAATCCTCCAAGCCATCGCCGAGACCGGCTCCTTCACCGCGTGCGGCCGGAAGCTCCACGTGTCCCAGTCCGCCATCAGCCGGCAGATCCTGCTGCTCGAAGAGGAGCTTGGCGAGCCGCTGTTCCTGCGGGTCGGGCGTCAGGTTCGGATGACGCCGGCGGCCGAGAGCCTGGTTCAGCTCGGTCAGCGCGTCTTCCTCGACGTCCGGGAAACCGTGGGTACGATTACCGATCGCACGCGCGAGCTCCGTGGCACGCTCCGGCTGTCCGGTGGCATGACCGTGTGTCTGTACGTGTTCCCGCCGCTGCTCAAGCACCTGCGGCGCGTGCACCCGCACCTCGACGTCCGGCTGACGGTGGCCACGGCCGGCCGCTCCGTCCAGGAGATCCGAGGCGGACGCGTCGATGCGGGACTGCTCACGCTGCCGGTCCAGGAATCCGACTTAGTGACCGTCCCGGTCATGCGCGAGGAACTGCTGCTGGTCACGACTCCCACGCATCCACTGGCGCGACGACGGAAAGTGGCGCCGCCGGATCTCGACGGCCAGCCGTTCGTGCTCTTCGAGGTCGGGTCGGCCACGCGGAAAGTAATCGATCAGTTTTTTGCCACTGAAAAAATCGAGCCGACCATCGTGATGGACACCGAGAACGTCGAGATCATCAAAGCGATGGTCAAGACCGGGATGGGCGTTGGCATCGTGCCTTACCAGGCGGTCGCCCGCGAGGTCCGGGCTGGCCAGTTCTTCTGCACCCGCATCGACGGGCACGAGCTCGTCCGGGAAACCGGGTGGGTCTACGCACGAGCCAATCGGGTTCCACGGGTCATTCACGAGCTGCTGGCAGCCTTCGATGCCGTGAAAGGGAAGCTGAGGCTCGCGCCTCCAGGCCGCCGCCAGACGCCGGCCGGCGCCTAACACTCAACCCATCACTACATGAGATGGGTTGCATCAGATCATTCTATTTTCGGTGTACCTCAGCGCTGCGTATCCTGAGCGCATGAGCAACGAGCGGGAAAGGGTCATCTCGATCACGCTGTCGGAAGCCGAATGGCAGGCGTTTGTCGCCCGTCAGCCGGAGCCGGTGCTTTACCTGCGCGAGAAAATCCGCGACGTCGTTCGGGAACCCGAGCAGCCGAACAAGTCCGCCGCCTGACGCCGGCTTCTCAGCCGCCTGGGCTGGGCATGGTCATCTCGAAGACCGTACGCCCCGGGCGGCTTTCGACGGTCAAACGTCCCCCCTGGCGCTCGACAATCGCCTTGACGATCGACAGTCCCAGACCGCTTCCGCCTGACACGCCCGCGCGCGCGGCGTCAGCCTTGTAGAACCGGTCGAAGATGTGGGGCACGTGCTCCGGATCAATGCCCGGCCCCTCGTCCGAAACGGAGACCACGACCTCCCGGCCCTCGCTCGCGCCACCGTCTGCGAGCTTCGGCCCTTCGACGTGCTGAGGGCCGTCCCGAGCACCGTCGAGGGACGGCGAGTCAGGCTCTGGAGGGAACTCCGTGCGCGCGCGCGGCTGCACCCGCGCGGACAGCCGGACGGCAGTTCCGCGGGGCGCATACCGGATCGCATTTGCCGCCAGGTTCTGCAGCGCCTGCTCGAGTCGATCCTGATCCCCGGTGATCGTCTCGGCGCCGGGCGCGATGGACGCTTCCACAGCAATGCCCGCTTCCTGACAGGCGCGCTCGTGCCGCGCCTTCACGCGGTCGAAGAGCTCGGCGACGGCAACGTTGGAGGTTCGTAACGTCCCGCCGCCGCCTTCGAGCCGGGCGAGGTCCAGGAGATCGCCGATCAGCCGTTCGAGCCTGGCGGTTTCGTCGCCGATGATCTTCAGATAGCGCATGCGCGTCGCGTCGTCCAGCGTCAGTTCCGGCATCGCGAGCGTTTCGAGGTAGCCGCGCATCGCGGTCACCGGCGTCGTCAACTCGTGCGAGACGTCGGCCAGCAGCTGACGGCGGACGCGGTCGGATTCGGCCAGCGCGTCGGCGCGCGCCGACAGGTCCCTGGCCATGTGATTGAACGCCAGGGCGACCGCGGCGATCTCGTCGCCGCCGCGCTCCGGCGCACGCGCGGTGAGATCGCCTGCACCAAACCGGCGCGCCGCCATTTCGACATCGCGCAGGCGCCGGCGCGCGGGCCCGAAGATCAGCACGGATGTCAGCACCGTGCCGACGACGAGCACGACGCCCGCCACGAGCGCCAGCAGAGGCGCGTACCGGCCAAGCAGGAAGCCAAACGGCGGCTGTGGCGGCACGACGACCACGCCGGCAAGCCGCCCGCCGACGATGATGGGTGCCGGGCGAGCGAAGGGAGGTCCGTACGGATCGCGGTCGCCGCGCGGCCCGTCGAATCCACGCATGCCGCGCCCGCCCGGCCGCAGCGGAAACGCGTCGGGCCGCGCGAGCCGCGCCCGCGCCATCTGAAGAAGCGGTTCCGCGAATGACTGGCTGCCGCTCGTGATGAGCCGGCCATCCGCCATCATGACGAAGAACGGGTGTTCGTACTGCGCGTACTGCTCGCGAACGTACTGCGTGACATCGGTCTGCGGATCCCGCTCGAGCAGGTTCGCGAGATCGAGCGCCACGCTCATCCCCAGCCGCCCGGGCGACTGTCCCGGCAGCGTGCGGCCGAACTGCGCCATCGCCCAGACGAATAGCATCGCCTGCACGACGAGCATCGCCGCGAGGAACGCCACGATGCCGAAGGCGACGCGCCAATAGAGGCTACGGTGCCAGGTGGTGGTCACGGCGGGGGTTAGGGGTTAGGGTGCGGTTTCCATTCCCTCGAACATTGCCGAAGGACATCGCCTTAGGAAGGGTAGCTACGCGCATCATCTGAAAATTGCTCTCGGATCGCACGCGGAACTTGATACCCGATGTGAAATTGCTACCCGCCGAAACTATATCCGCGCCGACGCTCGACCTGAGCTCGAGGCATTGATCGCCGAAGTTGGCCGTATCACGCACGGTCTACTACGATCCGTGGACCTTACTGCGTGACAGCGTGGCGGCCTAATCACGAATCCCTAATCCCTAAAGGAATCCTAACCCTCTAATCCCTATGAGTGCGGGTGTCACAGTCTTTTCACGCCGGCAACGGGGAGCACTGCGATAATCGACGCGATGCGCATCTTTTCCACGTTCATGACGTGCGCGGTTGCGGTGGCAGTGCTCGGCCTCGTGTCGCCGCTCGGCGCGAATCGCGCGCCGGCCGCGGGCAGTCACGCCATCGCTGGCGCGTGGACGCTCAACAACGACCTCAGCGACCAGCCGGGACGCGATCAGCGCGACGGCGGCACCGACAGCGGCCGCCGCGGCGGCGGACGCGGTCCAGGCGGCGGCGGGCGGCGTGGCGGCGGCGGGTTTGGCGGCGGCTGGGGCGGCCGCGGCGGCGGTCGAGGCGCCGGTGCCACGATGAATCCGGACGACATGGCCCGCATGCGCGATGCGATGCGCGACCTGACCAGCCCCCCGAGTCACCTGACGATTGTCGAGACCGACTCGATGATCGTCATGACGTCCGCGGACGGGCGCACGACGCGGTTGGCGCCCGACGGCAAGAAAGTCAAGGACGACAACACCGGGATCGAGCGCAAGACGAAATGGGACGGCGAGAGGCTCGTCACCGAGTTCAGCGGTCTCGGCCCGATGGGCAAGGCGACGCAAACGATCGCCGCCGATCCGGAAAACCATCAGCTTCGAATCGTCGTGCAGATGGAAGGCGGGCGGGCAATGGGCGGCGGCCAGGCCGCGGCGGGTAACTCAGCGCAGGCCCGCGGATCGCGAACGATTACACACGTCTACGACGACGACAAATACGCGAAGTAGCGCTCAGGTCTCCTCTTCTTCTTCGACACCGGTGACGACGAACCGAATGTGCGTCCCGGGCCTGTTGATCTGAGTCAGCGCCATGCGGATGGCGTCGCCGTAGCGGACGGTCAGATGGCGCCGCATCGCTTCTGTCGGGACCCACACCGTGATCTGATCGCCCGAGTCGCTCGCGTACGCCGTCTCGCTGAACGACCGTCGGAAGTCCTCCGCCGGCAGGTCTTTTTTGAGAATCGTGAGGATCTCGTCCCAGATCGTCATACCGGACCAAGCGGCTCAGCTGGTATCACGCCTGCACCTCGGGGATATTCTAACTGGCACTTTTCTTGGACTGCGTTTGCACCATGTTTGCACCAACCTTGGTCCTAGCTCTGGCGCTGTTCGATCAGAGCGCCGAGCTGGCCGCTCAGGAAACGCAGCCCGCTCAGGTCGCAGCTCAGGAAACGCAGAAGCCAGTTGACCCGCAGGAGCAAAAGGCGGAGGCCAAGGAACCGCCAACGCCGGCGCATACGGGTATTCGGGCACTGGCCCACGACCTCATCGAGGATGTCAAACACCTGCCAGCGAAACAGAATCTGTATCTCACCCTGATCGGTGGGGGCCTGGCGGCCTCCGTACACCCTGTGGACCAGGGCTTCAACGTGCGGCTGCGCAGCCACTACAACACCGTGAACGCCGCGTTCGCCCCGGGCAAGTATGTTGGCAACACGCCCGAGCAAGTCGCCGCCTCGATCGGAACCTACGCGTTCGGACGGCTCTTCGACAAGCCGAAGGTGGCGCACCTGGGCATGGATCTGGTGCAGGCGCAGATTCTCAGCGAGCTGCTGGTGGAGCCGATCAAGTTCGCCACGCAGCGGACTCGCCCCGACAACAGCGACCACCGCTCGTTTCCGTCAGGGCATGCCGCGGTGACGTTCGCGACGGCGACGGTCATCGAGCGCCATCTCGGATGGAGAAAGAGCCTGCTCGGATACACGATTGCGTCGTACGTCGCGGCGTCGCGACTGCACGACAACCGTCATTACCTGAGTGATGTGGTGTTTGGCGCGGCCGTCGGCTCGATCGCCGGCCGAACGGTTGTGCATCATGCCTCGGACTACTGGGCGTTCACGCCCGTGGCGCTGCCGGAAGGCGGTGTGGCGCTCATGGTGACACGCAGACGCTAGCGTCAGCAGGCCCGCCTGCGCTCTTCCGATCGCATGAGCGAGCTTCCGCCTTCGCGCCCGCGCTTCGGCGGGACAGGTCGGCGAGGCAGGTTATTCGTCGTCGAGATCGTCGTGCGGTTTGCTGGTTGCGACGTCGTCGATATCCGGCAACGGTTCGTCCGGCGCATCGACATCGTCCAGGCTGAAGGAGCGGCCGGTCTGCTTCATCGGGATTGGACCGCGCGGCTTGTCCTCCCCCTTCTTCCCCTTGCCCTTGGCGCTGCCGCCGCGTTGTGGTTTCGCGTCGGGACCGAAGTTCCTGCTCCGCGCCGGGGCGCCGCCGGGCGCGCTGCTGCCGCCGGAATCGAATGGCCGCGGACCGCCGAACGATCCGGGCGGGCGCGGCGTGAAGCCGCCCGGCCGCGGGCCGGAAAAGCCGCCCGGACGCGGACCGCCCGGTCCGCGATCTTCACGCGCGCGGGCCTCGCTGACCGCCAGCGGCCGGCCGTTGAACACTTGTCCGTTGAACTGCTGGATCGCCTGCTCGGCATGCGCGCGATCGAGAAACTCGACGAACGCAAAACCGCGCGGGCGCCCGGTTTCCCGATCGACCGGCAGGACGACCTGCGACGGCGGCGCGACGCTGCCGAAGTACGAACGCAGGTCGGCTTCGGTCGTGGTGTAGTTGAGATTACCAACGAACAGACGGACGGCCAATCAACTCTCTCCTATCTGGGAAGAAGTCGGGCGGGAAAGCGCGCAGGTGGACGGCGCACACGCTGGCAAGCCGGAATCAGTCGAAAAACCTTACCTGAAGTCCCGTCATCGTGCAAGCGCGTACTATTAGGGTCATGAGGCAACGCGGCAGCGTGCAGCGGTGGGTCGGAGCGTTCGTCGTCGTGGCGGCTTCGGCCGTCGCCGCCGCAGGCGGAGGCATCGGCGCGATCAAGAGCCAGGATCTGAAGGAGTGGCTCTCGTATATCGCCTCCGATGAGCTTCAGGGCCGCGCCACCTACAGTTCCGGCATCGGACTCGCCGCCGCGTACATCGAGGGCCACCTGCGTGGCTGGGGCGTCAAGCCGGCCGGCGATCACGGCGGGTACCTCCAGACGGTTCGCGTGCTGGGCGTCAAGACGACGAGCCGTACGAGCGTCACCGTGGAGGTCGCCGGCGAGACGCGCACCTTCGCGGACGGCGACGGCATCACGCTGCCGAAGAATATGGGAGGGAAGCGCCGCTTCACCGTCGACCGGGTCGAGTTCGCCGGGTACGGCCTCGACGCGCCGGGGGCCGACCACAGCGACTATCGCGGCAAAGACGTCAAGGACGCGGCGGTCGTCTGGCTCGGTTCGAGCGGGCCCAGAGGACTCGATCAGGCGACGTATCGCCGGCTGCTGACCGGTCGGAACCGTTATGCGACGGAACAGCTCGGCGCGGTGGCGTCGATCGGTCCCGCAGCGGGGACAGGAGGGGCGGGACGGGCAGGAAGGGCAGGAAGGGCAGGAGGACCGGGCGAGCCGGCGGGATCGGGTAGGTCGGGCGGGCCAGCGGAGTCGAGCGCCCCGGGTGGTCCGGGCGGCGCGGGCTTTGGCCGCGGCGCGCCGCTGCCGGCCGCCGATTTCACGACGGTTCAGCGGCTCGATGCGATGGTTCCCCCGAACGTCAGTGGCACGGACGCCTTCTTCGAGTTTCTCTTCAGCCGCGCGCCGGAATCCTACGAGGCGTTGAAGCGAAAGGCCGACGCCCAGGATCCGCTGCCATCGTTCCATCTGGAGGGCGTCAAGCTCACGTTCAACATCGACGCCGACTATCAGGTCGTCCGTACGCAGCTCACGCACAACATCGTGGCGATGGTCGAAGGCACCGATCCGCAGCTCAAGCACACGTTCGTCGCCTTCGGCGCGCACTACGATCACGTCGGCTACTCGGAGGGCGAGGTCACGCGGGACGAGAACGGCGCGCGGCGCGCCGGTGCGCGCGGCCGCGTGACGAAGGGCGCGGAAGACGATCGCATCTGGAACGGAGCGGACGACGATGGTTCGGGGACCGTGGCGCTGATGGCGCTGGCGAAGACGTTCGCCGCCGGTCCCCGTCCGAAGCGATCGCTGCTGTTCGTCTGGCACGTCGGCGAAGAGAACGGCCTGCTCGGCTCGCGCTACTTCGCGGACTACCCGACGGTTCCGATCGAGCGGATCGTGGCGCAGCTGAACATCGATATGATCGGCCGCAACCGCGACGACAAGGCGACCGAGTCGAACACGGTCTATCTCGTGGGGTCCGATCGGATCAGCACGGAGCTGCACAACCTGAATCGTGCCGCTAACGGCGAGCTGCCGAAGCCACTGACGCTCAGCTACGAGTTCAACGATCCGACCGATCTGGAACAGGTCTACTACCGAAGCGATCACTACAGCTACGCGGCGAAAGGCATCCCGATCATCTTCTTCACGACGGGCCTGCACTCCGACTACCACGCCAACACCGACGAGGTGTCGAAGATCGAGTTCGAGAAGATGACGCGGATCACGCAGCTGATCTACGAGACCGGCCTGCGGGTCGCCAACCTCGATCACGCGCCGGCCCGCGACCACCAAGGGCCGCGCGCCGGCCGTCTCACGCAATAACCGCAGAAAAACGCTGGCACGCAGCGATTCTTTTCTCTGCGGTCTTTGCGTCCTCTGCGGTTGCTGTTTGTGGGCAGAGCCGTGTCTCAATTGACCGATATCGAATAGTACGATATCGTAACAATATGACGGACGTGGAGCTGGCGCGCGCGCTCGAGCGCTGCGAGATCCCCAACCAAGGTTTCCACCACGTCGACCACCTGCGCGTCGCCCTGGTGTATTTGAACGAGTCGGATTCGGTGGACGCGGCCGTGGCCCTGATGGCGTCCACCCTCAAGCGGTTCGCGGCCTCGGTGGGCCACGCCGAGAAATACTCGCAGGCGGTGACCGAGTTCTGGATGTATCAGATGGCGGCGGCACGCGCCGTGATGCCGTCGGCCGATTCCCAGGATCTCGTCCGCGCCTTTCCGCGGCTCCTCGACAAGAACCTGATCAACGGCCGCTAGAATCTGCAATGCCGCTTCGACTCGTGCCCCCGATTCACCGCGCCACGCACCGCATCGGCCTCTACCTCGCCGGCCTGAAAGACGATGCGCTGTCGCAGGGCGAGGCGCACATCCTCGCGCTGCTCGCGACCTCCGGTCCCTCGACGATCGCCGAGCTGCATCGCGGCCTCGCCCACAAGCGCTCCACGCTGACGAGCATCCTGGATCGCCTGGCCGGGCGCGGCTTCGTCACCCGCGCCGTAGGTTCCGCGGACCGCCGCACCTTCGTCGTCACGCCAACCGCGAAGGGACGCCAGGTGGCCGCTCGCGTGCATCGTCACCTCACGGATCTCGAGCGAGCCGCCGCCGCGCGCGTGTCGAGCGACGACATCCGCGGGTTCATGAAGGTGCTCGCCGCCGTGGAAGAGGAGGCACACCGCCGGACCGCACACTTGCGGAAGTCTCAAGAGTCAAGTCTCAAGTCTCCCCGCCGGAACTCTGTATAATCCGCGCGGCCGCTCCGGCCACCTATGCAAAAATTCTTCGTCGTGGCCGTTCTGGCGTCATGGGCGATCGCCGCGCCGCGTGTCGCGCAACCGCCGGCTGGCGATGCGCGCTTCGAGCCGCTCGCGGCTCTGGTCCAGGACAAGATGCGCGAGTACCGCATTCCCGGCGTCGCGCTCGGGATCGTGGCCAACGGCGTGACGACGGTGCGGGGTTTCGGCGTGACCAGCGTCGAGGACCCGCTGCCGATTACCACGCACACGGTGTTTCCGATCGCCTCGATCTCGAAAACGTTTGCCGCCACGGCGCTCATGCGCCTCGTCGAGCAGGGCAAAGTCGATCTGCGGGCCCCCGTCCGCTCGTACCTGTCCGATTTCCGCGTGCAGGACGAGGCCGTCAGCCGTGAGGTGACGATCTGGCATCTCCTGACGCACTCGAGCGGATGGGAAGGGCAGGTCTCCGGGCCGGATCGCGGGGAGGACACGCTCAAGAACTTCGTGTCGACGATCGGCGGCCTGATGCAGCTCGCGCCCCCCGGCGCGGCATGGAGTTACAACAACGCCGGCTTCAGCGTGGCGGGGCGCGTCATCGAAACCGTCACCGGCACGTCGATCAACGCCGCGATTCGCGACCTGGTGTTCAAGCCGCTCGGGCTCACGCACGCCGGCACGACCGCCGGCGACTTCATCGCCAATCGCTTCGCCGTCGGTCATCTGAACCGCGCGGACAATCCGCCGGTGCTCCAGCGCCCGTTCGCGCCCGCGACGAGCGTCACCGCCGGCGGCGTCGGCGTCTGCATCGAAGACCTGCTGACCTACGCACGATTTCACCTCGGCGACGGTCGCTCAGTGAGCGGCGAACGCGTACTCCGGCGCGAGACGCTCGAGCTGATGCGAACCGCGCAGCTTCACAAGCAGAGCACGGACGATGACATCGGCATCGCCTGGCATTTACGGACTGTCGGATCCGTTCGCACCGCCGCGCATGGCGGCACGCTGGGCGGTCACATCCTGCTGCTCGAGCTCGTTCCCGAGCGCAATTTCGCGATCGGCATCCTCACCAACGCCAGCAACGGCTGGCGGCTGATCCAGGATGTCGAGCGCGCCGCGCTGACCTCGTACCACGGCGCGTCATTCGCGGCCAACCAGGCCATCGCCCATCGCGGGCTCGTGGAGACGCTGCCAGCCGTTACGGCGCTGACGACCCAGCCGGATCCCGCACCGTACGTCGGGCGCTACCTGCGTCCGACCAACACCGTCGTGGTCCGCGCCGATAACCGCCGGGTGTTCGTTCAAGTGGTGCCGAACAACGCCACGCCTCAGGCTGACACGCCGGTGTCGTTTTATGGTCCGGATCGGGCCTTTGTAACGGATGGGCCGGATGCGGGCCAGTCCATCGAATTCATCCGCGCCGCGGATGGCCGCGTCATGTGGATTCGTGTCGTCGGGCGCATTGCGCGCCGCGCCCCCGGGGTGTAACCTCACGCCTGCTATGCATCGAATCCCTAGGCTGTTCGCTGCGCTGGGGTTCGCCGTCGCCTTCGCCTCGCCGAGCCCTTCGGCGCAGACCAAAGGCGGGACGCTGCCACGCACGCCTGATGGCCACCCCGACCTCCAGGGCATCTGGGACTTTCGCAGCGCCACGCCGCTCGAGCGGCCGGCGCGGTTCGCGGGACGCGAGTTCATGACGCCGGACGAAGTCGTCGAGTACGAGCGGCTCGCGCTCGCGCGTGAGGACGGCCGTCCGCCCGATGATGCGCGGTCGCTGGAAGAACAGTCGGTCCATCCGGTGTGGTGGCTCGACTACGGCAAGAAGGTCGTCAAGACGGCGCGCACCTCGCTGATCGTCGATCCGCCGGACGGCAAGATGCCGCCGATGACGGCGGAGGGACGCGAACGGGCGGCCGCGCGCCGCGCTGCAGCCAGAACGCATGGACCGGCCGACTCGTACGAGAACCGCAGCCTGATGGAGCGCTGTATCACGCGCGGCCTGCCGGAGGTGACGCTGCCCGGCCCCTACAACAACAACCTGCAGATCGTGCAGACGCCGAGTCACGCACTTCTGTTCACGGAGATGATTCACGACGCGCGCGTCATTCCGATGGATGGCCGTCCGCACCATGTACCGGGGTTCCGCGCCTGGATGGGTGACTCGCGGGGCCGCTGGGAAGGCGACACGCTGGTCATCGACACGACGAATTTCACCGACCGGACGAACTTCCGCGGAGCGGGCCAGAATCTTCATCTCGTCGAGCGCCTCACGCGCGTCGACGCTGACACCATCGAATATCGCTTCACGCTCGAGGATCCAACGACGTGGACGCGCCCCTGGACCGTCGCGTATCCGATGGTGAAAACGGAGGGCCCGATCTACGAGTACGCCTGCCACGAGGGCAACTACGGCCTTCGCGACATCCTCTCGGGCGCGCGGTGGGAAGAAAAGCACACAGAAGAAGCCGCGAAGAAAAAACCGTAGCGGCGCCATGGCGACCAAGCCGACGTCACTGCTGGATGAGATGCTGGTCGCGTGGGCTTACACCCGCGACGGTGTCATCGCCGAAGTGAAGAACCTGCCCGAGTCGGCGCTCGACTTCAAACCGCACTCAGCGATGCGGAGCACGCGCGAGCTCGTACAGCACATCATCGAGTCCAGCCTGCTGATGTCGGGCGAGCTGCCTCGCCCCGACGGTGATTTTCGGCGCAAGTCCTATCCGGCTCTTCTCAAGGAGCACGCGCCGGGCGGCGTGACGCGGTATCGCACCAAGGCCGAGCTGATTGCCGCGCTGAAAGCGACGCACGCCGACGGCGCGAAGCGCTTCCGCGCGGTTGGCGAAGTTGCGATGCTGCAGACGATTCGTCAGTTCGACGGCGAGCCGGCGCTTCGGCTGACGTGGATGCATCACGGCATCGCACACGAGGAATATCATCGCGGCCAGCTCGCGCTCTACGCCCGCCTGGTCGGCCGCGTGCCCGCGCTGACCAAGCTGATTCAGGGCGGCTGACGAGATGCTCCTCTCAACTGGCCGGCGCTGCTGAAACGCTGAGCCGCCGCGGGCTCGGCTGCCCCGCGGCGACGAACGCCCCGCGAACTTGCGCCATAATCTTGACGATCGGAAGCCAGGAGCCATCGATGCCCGACCAGAAACTCGTCGGCCAGAACTACACGCCACCCGACCTCGTCGCCAAGGTCACCGGGCGCGCCAAGTACGCCGAGGATTACCGCGTCGACGGGATGCTGTTCGCGAAGCTACTCCTCAGCCCGATGCCGCACGCGCGCGTCGTCGGCGTCGATACCCGCGCGGCGCTGGCGATGCCAGGCGTCAAAGCGATTCTCACCGCCGATGATCTGCCCGACCAGCGCGGCGCCGAGCGAGCGCTGACCAACGAGCCGCTGTATCAGGGCGAGCCGATCCTCGCCGTCGCGGCGATCGACGAGTTGACGGCCGTCGAGGCGATCGAGCGGATCGACGTCCGGCTCGAGGCGCTGCCATTCGTCACCGATCCGATCGAAAGCCTCCGGCCGGCCGGCGCCAACGGGCGAACTGAAGGCAACGTGTGGTATCCGGCGCCGCCGGCCGCTCCCGGGGCCGGTGGCCCTCCGCCCAGGCCAAAGCTTCAGACGCTGAAGTGGACCGAACAGGATTTCGCCGCCGCTCGCGATGGCGCGTTGCCGATGGGAACCGCGCCCGACGAATGGTCGTACGGCGACCTGGACGCCGGTTTCAAGAATGCCGCGGTCGTCATCGACGAGACGTTCGTCGTGCAGTCGACCGGCCATCAGCCGATGGAAACCCGCAGCGCGATGGCGTACTGGCAGAACGGCAAGCTGTTCCTCCACGGATCGACACAGAGCGTCGCCCGCACCCTCGATCCACTGGCGGGATGGCTCAAGATGAACGCGGCCGACATCGTGCTGGTCAGCGAGTATTGCGGCGGCGGCTTCGGCAGCAAGGGGGGCGGCGCGGTGTCGATGGTGATTCCGGCGCTGTTGTCGAAGAAGGCGGGGGCGCCCGTGATGATGCGCATCAGCCGCGAGGAGGAGCTCTACATCGGCCGTGCGCGCACCGGCATGGTCGGCCGGGCCAGAGCCGGCTTCAGCAACGACGGACGCATCACGGCGCTCGACCTCTTCATTGTCGAAGACAACGGTCCGTACGGGCCGATGGGCGACTACCGGTCGGCCGCCAACGCCGCGTCGCTCATCTGGCAGCCGCCGGCCATGCGCTGGCGCGGCGTCGCCGTGGTCACCAACACGCCGCCGCGATCGCAGCAGCGATCGCCGGGCCCGATGCAGGCGAACGCCATCATGGAGCCGGTCGTGACCAAGGCGGCGAAGAAGCTGGGCATCGACCAGCTTGCGATCCGGCGCATCAACTCGCCCGAAGGCAAAGCTCCGTATGGACCGCCGCGACCGAACGGCCAGCGCGGCCACATCACGAGCGCCTTCGTCAAACAGGCGCTCGACCGCGGCGCCGAGCTCTTCAAGTGGGACGAGCGCAAAGCGCGATCCGGCAAACGGGAAGGCAACAAGGTTCGCGGGATCGGCGTCGCCGTCGGCCCGCATGGCTCCGGTTCAATCGGCTACGACGGCCTGATGACGATTCGACCCGACGGGCGGCTGTATGTGCAGTCGGGCGTCGGCAACCTCGGCACGCACTCGTGCATCGACCTCGCGCGCGTGGCGGCCGACGTGCTCGCCATGCCCTGGGACAAGGTCGTCGTGAACTGGGGCAGTACCGCGAAGAACGTCCCGTGGTCCGCGATGTCGGTCGGCAGCCAGACGACGCACGCGATGACACGGGCCAATCTCGCCGGCGCCGTCGATGCGCGCCTCAAGCTACAGGAGATTGCGGCGAAGGATCTGGGTGGCGCGCCGTCCGATTACACAGTGGGGCACGAGCGCGTGTACCGTCGCGACAACCTGTCGCGAGGCTTGTCGTACGCGCAGGCCGCCGAACGGGCGATCGCGCTCGGCGGCAAGTACGACGGCCACGAGGTGCCGGACGACATCCACGCGATGACGAAGAAATCCGCCGCCGCGCTGGCCGGTCTCGGGTTGATGGGCGTGGCCAAAGACACCTATCCGCGCGATGGCGACACCTACTCGTTCGTCGCTGGCTTCGCGGAAGTCGAGGTCGATCTCGAAACGGGCAGCACGCGACTAGTGGACTACCTGGCCGTCGCGGATGTTGGCACCGCGGTCAACCCGCGAAGTCTCCACGGCCAGATTCTCGGCGGCATCAACCTGGGCATCGGTCACGCGCTGCAGCAGAAGTTCGTCTACGACCCGCAGTACGGCGTGGCGCTCGCGAAACGCTTTCACCACAACAAACCGCTGACGATCCTCGACATCCCGCCAGTGATGCGCACCGAGGTGGTCGGCCTGGCGGATCCGGAAACGCCAATCGGCGCTCGCGGCGTGGGCGAGCCGCCGGTCGGCGCCGGCTATGGATCCGTGATGAACGCGATTGCCGATGCAGTAGGCGAAGAGGTGTTCAGACGCGCGCCGGTGACAGCCGACATCGTGCTGATGTCTCTGGAACATGGGACGCGGATGCACGATCCGCTCACATCCCACATCTGAACTTGGTAATTGGGTAATGACGTAACTTGGTAATTTGAATTTCAAATTAGCCAATTACCCAATTCCTCAATTACCACTTACTCATTACCCGTTCTTACCAGCCGAAGATGTAGCGCTCGCGCCGCACGTCCGCGCCGCCCCGTAACGTGCCCGTCTGCGGATCGACGCCGACCGCCACCACGCCGGTGCTCATCGCATAGGGCCCCAACACCCTCAGTTTGTGGCCGCGCGCCGTGAGCGCGTCGCGGACCTCGGTCGAAATGCGGTTCTCGATTTCCAGCACGCCCGGTTGACTGTCGTGGTTGTCGAACGACCCGAACGGGTGCAGCGAGTTGATCCGCGGCGCCTCGATCGCTTCCTGGATGTTCTTGTCGAACACGATCATCTCCAGGAGCACGTTGAGAATCTGTTGATCCTGGCTGTCGCCACCGGGCGTGCTGATCGCCAGGAACGGTTTGCCGTTCTTGAGCACGAGCGTCGGCGTGAGCGTCGTCCGCGGGCGTTTGCCGCCGACGAGCACGTTGGGACTCAGCGGATCCAGGTCGAACACCGTCATGCGGTTCGACAGCGGCACACCCGTGTCGCCCGCAACGAAGGCACCGCCGAGCAGCCAGCCCGAGCTCGGCGTGGCGCTGAAGAGGTTACCGTCCTTGTCGACGGCATCGACACACGTCGTGTCGCCGGTCGGTGCGGTGGCTTTCGCGCCTTGCGAATGCGGCACGTAGCGTTGCGCCGGAGGCTTAACGCCGGGGTCGAACTTGAATGGATCGCCCGGACGGTGCTCGAGCGACGCCTGCGCGCCAATCAGCGCGCGCCGCTCCGCGGCGTAGGGTTTGGAGAGCAGACCGGTCATCGGTACGGTCGTAAACGCGGGGTCGCCGTAGTACGCGTTCCGATCGGCGTACGCGAGCTTGATCGCCTCGTGGACCTGGTGGATGTATTCGGCGGAATTGACGCCGGCCGACTTGAGATCGACGCCCTCCAGAATATTCATCGTCTGCAGCAGAACCGGTCCCTGGTCCCATGGTCCGGCCTTGTAGATGTCGTAGCCGTGAAAGTTCGTCGTGGACGGCTTTTCGATCTGGCCGTGGAACGAGGCGAGGTCGTCGTAGGTGAAGACGCCGCCCGCGGCTTTGTTGGCGTCCGCGATCCGCCGCGCGATATCGCCTTTGTAGAACGCGTCGCGGCCGGCCCGGATCGCGGCGGCGCGGTTGTGCGACTTCGCGAACGCCGCCTGTTCGGCGGCGACGATCGCGCGCATGGTCCGCGCGAGGTTCGGCTGCCGGAACATCTCACCGACTTCCGGAATCCGCCCGTTGGGGTAGTAGGTCTTCGCCGACCACTCGTACTGTTCGGTCGCCTTGCGCTCGCTGATCAGGTAGTTGTGGAGGAACGCGTACAGCGGAAAGCCGTCGGCGAGCTCGATGGCCGGCTGCATCACCTGCTCCAGGCGCATCGTGCCCTTGGCCTCGAGCGCCAGCGCCATCGCGTCGACCATTGCCGGGATCGTCGCCCCGAGCGGGCCGTTGCCGGGGACGTAGCCGGGATCCTTGAAGAGCGCGGGGGTCGCCGCCTTGGGCGCCGGACCCTGACCGTTGATGACGATGACCTCCTTGGCTTTGGCGTCGTAGATGATCACCGGCGATTCGCCGCCGAAACCAAAGTGCGAGATCTCGCAGACGCTGGCGGCGAAGACGCTGGCGACGCCGGCGTCCACCGCGTTGCCGCCCTGCTGGAGCATGCGAACGCCCGCCGAGACGGAATAGTGTCGACCCGCCGCGACAATCCCGTGCGCGCCGAGAATTTCCGGGCGCATCGTGTCGACTGGAGGTACTGGCGTGTGAGGGGTCGGCTGTTGCGCGACGACGGAGACGGACGCGAACACGACTGCGGCCGCGACGAGACGAAAGGTCATAGGGGCTTGATTGTATAGTGTTAGCAGCCCCGTGACGCGCCCGCTTCTCATCATCTTCCTCACCATCTTCGTCAATCTCGTCGGTTTCGGGATCATCATCCCGCTGCTGCCGTTCTACGCCCAGACGTTCGGCGCGTCGCCGCTGACGATCGGTCTGCTGTTCGCAGTCTTTTCCCTGTGCCAGCTGCTGGCGGCGCCGGCGCTCGGCGATCTCTCGGATCGCTACGGCCGCCGGCCGGTGCTGGTCTTCAGTCTGGCCGGAACCGTGGTCAGCTTCGTCATGCTGGCGATGGCGCACAGCGTGGCGATGCTGTTCCTGGCGCGCATCGTCGATGGACTGTCTGGCGGCAATATCTCGACGGCCAGGGCCTACGTCGCCGACATCACCGCGCCCGAGGATCGCGCGCGCGCGTACGGACTGATCGGCGCGGCGTTCGGGCTCGGTTTCATTTTCGGACCGGCCCTGAGCGGCATCCTCGCCAGAGTCAGCTATACCGCCCCGATCTGGGCCGCCGCCGGCATTACCCTCGTCGCGACGCTGATGGCGTGGGTGTGGCTTCCTGAAACGGTCCACCGAACACAGGCCGGTACCGGCAACCCGTTCCGTTATCTGCCGGAGCTTCTCAATCGGCCGCTCGTGCGTCGCGTACTGGTGATCGATTTCGTCTACTGGACCTCGTTCGCGATCTTTCAGACGACGTTCGCGCTGTTCACGGCGCGGCGCTTCGGGTTTGATGCACCGAAGACCGGCTACGTCTTTGCCGCGTTTGGCGTGCTCGGCGCGGTCATCCAGGGCGGATTCATCCGTCCAATCGTCCGTCGCCTTGGCGACAAATCCACGTTCATGCTCGGACTCGTGTGCGGCGCATGCGGCCTGCTGGCCTGTGCGATGGTCCACTCCGTCCCGCTGTTCATGTTGACGCTGGTTCCGCTGGCATTCGGGATCGGGTTCGGACATCCGACGATGGCGAGTCTGGTCAGCCTGGTGGCCGACGGCGACGAGCAGGGGCGCGTCCAGGGCGCGGCGGGCGCGGTGGAGAGTCTGGGCCGCACGATTGGTCCAGTGTGGGGCAACGCGTCGCTCGAGCAGTTCGGCGAGGCGGCGCCTTACGTGTCGGCCGCGACGCTGCTTCTTCTCACGCTGGTGCTGGCCGGCGGCTTTCAGGTCACGCGGCGGGCCGAACGATCGGAGACGGCAATACCTTGAGTCAGTGCGGACGGACGATGCCGAGGAGACTGCGCAGTCCGTTGAGCGACTGAATCATCGAGGCGATCAGCGCGGCGTTCCCACCGTCGCGCGGAAACATCTGGCCGACCGAGAGTTCCAGGCGGCTGATCAACTCTTCGGCCTTCTGCTTTTCTTGATCGGTCACGTCGGCGGTCTCCTTGGTCGGTCAGAACATAGCAGATTCCCAAGTCTCAAGTTTGAAGTCTCAAGGCTCGACGCTCAACGGCGAGGCCTCGGACCGTGAGACTTGAGACTTGCAACTTGAGACTTCCGCGAGTGTGCGGTCAGCGGTAGGGGCTGCCGAGGCGCCGGGCGACGCGCGCGCGCAGGTCAGCCTCGGACGCGGAACCGGTGATGTCCATTCCGCTGTCGAGCAGACCGTCAATCAGCGCACGGATGATTTCGGCGCGGTTCAACACTTTGCCGCTTTTGCCGCGGATATCGACGGCGAGTCGATCGAGGTTGACGATCTGACGGTCGAACAGGACGACTGAAACTTTCGACCAGGTTTCCGAATGAACCGGAGGCCGGCCAGGTCGTCCCGGTTTTGAGGCCTTTATCGCGCCTAATCGCACTGATCTGACCCGTTTCCTCGCCATCGAGAGAGTGTCGTGGGCGGATTATACAGGCCGATTGTTGACAGCACAAACACAGCATTAGAGAAAACTCGGCCTATTTCCGAGTAGAGGGACAGGTTACGCGGTCGACGCCGCCGGCTCGCGTGCGGCGGCGCTGGGCAGGTAAATCAGGAAGGTCGTGCCTCGACCGCGCTCGCTTGTGACGGTGATGTACCCGCCGCTCTGTTTCACGATCCCGTACACGATCGACAAGCCGAGGCCGGTGCCCTTGCCGTGCTCCTTGGTGGTAAAAAACGGCTCGAAGAGCCGCGCCCGCGTCCGCTCGTCCATCCCGGTGCCGGTATCGGTCACCCCGAGACGCGCGTAGCGCCCGGGCCGCCCATCGACGAACGCCAGCGCCGCTGCTTCGTCGAGATCCACTTCGTCGACCCGGACCGTCAGCCGCCCGCCTTCCGGCATCGCGTCGCGCGAGTTGATCACGAGGTTCATCACCACTTGCTCGACCTGTCCGGAGTCGGCGACGACGTGAACCGGCTGCGTCGCCGACACGATCTCGAAATCGATCTCCGGTCCGATCAGACGACGAAGCATGGTGTCCATCCCCGCGACGATGTCGCCGAGGGCGAACAGCCGCGCCTGCGTGGCCTGACGGCGGCTGAAGGCGAGCAGTTGACGGGTGAGTCCCGCCCCTCGATCCACTGCCTGCTTGATTTCCGACGCCTCGCCGCGTGCCGCATCGCCCGGCTCCAGCTGCATCAACAGGAGGTCCGCGCCGCCCATGATGCTCATCAGGATGTTGTTGAAGTCGTGCGCCACGCCGCCGGCCAGCCGGCCGATGGCTTCGAGCTTCTGCGATTGACGCAGCTGTTCCTCGAGGCCACGGCGCTCGGTGATGTCGCGCACGAAGCCGGTGAGGACGGCGCGCGTTTCGGCGCCGATGCGCGCGACGGTGAGTTCGACGGGGAAGTCGGTACCATCCGCCTTCAGCGCGTGCAACTCCGTCTGCCGGCCGGCCAGCGGCCCCCGGCCGTACGTCATGTACTGGTAGAGCGCCGACACCTGCTTGGGACGATCGTCGGGCGGCAGCAGCAGCGCGACGTTGCGGCCCAGAATATCCAGGCGCTTGTAGCCGAACATCCGCTCGGCCGCCGGATTGAATTCGCGGATGTTCAGCTGCTGATCCATCGTGATGATGGCGTCGTTCGCCGCTTCGAGAATCGCGCCCTGCCGCGCCTCGCTTTCGAGTCCGGCCCGATACATCTTCCACGTGAGATAGAGCACCGGGACGGCCAGCAGCAGCGTCAGCGAGTAGCCGGAGCTCTCGCCCACCAGGATGATCGCGGCGGCCGCGCCGGCACCGAGGAGGTAACTCGGCAAGCTCGAGAGGAAGTCGGTCTTCCAGATGCGCCACGCGTTCTGATTCGTCGACAGCGCGATCGCAATGGCGATCGGAACGGTGTTGACCAGGAAGTAGGTGAGCGCCATGGCGGCGATCGCAATCGACTGCGTCCCAGCCCCGGCGTCCATCGATCCGCCGAGCCGTTCGTAGACCTGTCCCGATGCCTGGACCGTCAGGATGAGCATCGACATGTTGAACAGGGTGGTGTACAGCGGGTTCGGCGTCTGTGAGTTCAGCGTCGTCTGACTCCAGCCGCTGGCGGCACCGACGATCATCGTCGCGTGCGGTCCGCGGAGGATGAGCGACGCGATGTCAACGACGTAGGACACCGACATGTTCGAGCCGCTGGCGATTGGGAACTGCACCTTGAAAGCCGACGTCACGGACGACAGGAACACCAGCAGCAGCAGCGGCAGCACCGGCGTGAAGGTGGCGCGGGGAAGCAGCAGAACGAGCGTCGTCGCGCCGAGGGCGATGACGAACACGATGTACCAGCGGCCGCGCCAGGGCAGATCGCGGAGCAAGACAGCCAAGTATACGGCGGCCGACTGCCGTTGACAGGTGTCAAACAAATGTTTTATACAAGTGTTTGAGACCCGCCGCCCATGTCACGAACCGCGATTCGCCTCCTGCTCCTCGTCGTCGTTGCCGTGGGAGCCGGCGCCTACTTCTA